>RRYU01000287.1_pt1 | contig 26465 bp, 20 predicted proteins | sample 2162651 | NCBI WGS metagenome assembly RRYU01 (sample SAMN10267283, study PRJNA491782) | microbial mat metagenome | isolation source: biomat in the production well | place: Japan: Minami-Kanto gas field, natural gas well KTG3 | collected 2017-06 | reverse complement strand
CCGCTCATCCTCTTGGGGATGAGCGCAGTCTGGTTACTCAGCTTCGTGGCCACCACCGGCCTCGTCGCGTGGCAGGGGCGGCTGTTCTTCCCGGCGATCTCGGCGGTGGGGTTGGTGCTGGCCGGGGGGATGGCGCACACCCGTGTGGGGTGGGGGGTGGTGGCGATCATGCTGGGGATGGCGATCTATATGCCCTATGGCGTAATTGGAGTGGCATACTAGAGCTAACAGCCGATCCTAGCGACTCATCCACCCCTGCTCAATCGCATAGCGCACCAACTCGGCACGGCCACTCAGGCCGAGTTTGTCCAGCGCCCGCGCACGATAGGTCTCGACCGTCTTGACACTCAGGTTCAACTGGGTGGCGATGTCTTTATTACTATAGCCTTCGACAACCCCCTGCACGACTTCACGTTCCCGTTCACTGAGTTCACTACCGAGGTGTTTCGCCGCCAATGAAGATCGCTGCACATACTGACTCACCACATGGTGCGCCAGGAGCGGATCGAGGTAGAACCCATTAGCTGCCACTGCCCGGATGGCTTGAATGAGTGCATTAGCAGCGGTACACTTGAGGATGTAGCCAGAAGCACCCGCCGCGAGTGCCTGTCGCAGATTACTCGCATCATCATGGACACTTAAAATGAGGATATTGACCCACGGATAGGATTCTTTGATCTGTTTCGTGGTCTGAATACCATCCCCATGACGCATCGAGATGTCCATGAGAACCACATTGGGTTGACATACCCCAATCTGCTCCCACGCCGCATCACCACTCTCCGCTTCACCAACAACGTCCATATCGGGTTGAGCCGCGATGAGTGTCTTCAGCCCTTCGCGCAGCACCATATGATCATCTACGAGGAATAGTCTGGTACTCATCCTGATACACCTCCATCACAGGTTGTGTGACGTGGGATATTGGCGAAAATGGAGGTACCATGACCGATGGTTGACTCGATCATGAGGGTACCACCAAGGAGCGTGATGCGATCCCACATGCCCATTAAGCCCAGATGATGTTCCAAATTCAGACTTTCTCGCGTTGACGGAGCATGAAATCCTATACCATCATCTTCGATGATGACACGGAGCCATTGATCATCATGATCAAGAACGATATTGACATGCGAAGCCTTCGAATGCTTGACGATATTAGACAATGCCTCCTGCATAACTCTGTATATGGTCATTTGAGCAGATAAAGGCATCTGTTCTTCTTGTAGTATATTGAAATATGAATCAACAGGAATGTGGGTACGTTCCGACCACTGCTCGACATAATTGCGCAATACTATCTCAATACCCAGCTTGTCTGTGGCAAGTGGGTGTAGTTGCATGGCTAATTGCCGAACATACTGCTCCATCTGGGTAATCGTTGCGCGAATATGATGAATATGTTGAACCGACTCATCATTGGTTGCAACATGCTCCTCTAGTAATTGAAGGTTGAGCAGCAGAACAGCAAAATCCTGACCCAACTGATCATGGAGTTCACAGGAAATGTGGCGACGTTCTTCTTCTTGCGCCACAACCAACTGATCAATCAAGCGATAGCGTGCTTGTTCGCTTGCTTCACGAGCGGCGATCTCTTCTTGCAGGGCTTGATTGGCGTTGGCCAGTTCTTCAGTGCGAGCAATAACCCGTGATTCGAGTTGATCGTGAGCCTGTTGAAGAATCGACTCGGTCTGTTTGAGCAGCGTAATGTCGGCAAAAGTGAGGACAACCCCATCAACCTTGTTGGCCAGGGTATGGTAGGGTCTGATGCGCATACTCCACCAACGCTCACTCTCTGGTTGGTAGACCGATGATTCTATCGGTTCGAGGTTCTGAAGAACCTGCTGGATCAAGGTTTGCAGGTCATCGCCGATGAATTTTGCCTTGAGATCCGAAAGCGGGCGACCACAATCCGTACCAATTAACGCGAAGAGTTCGGTCGCTTGGGCAGTAAAACGGGTAATCCGGCCATCAAGACGCAGAAAGATTGCTGGGATTTGGGCACTCGCAAACAGATTGGCCAGATCCGCATTGACGCGGTCAATCTCTTCAATTTTGAGACTCAACTCTGCATTGACCGTTTGGAGTTCCTCATTGATAGATTGAATCTCTTCCTTTGAGGTCTGTAATTCTTCATTTGCGGCATGCAGTTCTTCATTCACCGAGCGCAACTCTTCATTCGCCGCAGTCAGATCAATGTTCGATTCTTGGAGTTCGCTAATCGTTGCCTCAAGCGTCTCGCGTGTGCGTTGCAGTTCCTGAGCCAAGGTTGTGTCAGATTCGTTCACATGTGGATTAATGTTCTGGGTGGTGCTAGATATAGGTTGCTCTTGCGCCTGCAAAATGACCAGGAACAAGCCAGTATCAGGATGGGGTTCAGAGAAAGGGTGTACCGTGAGGCTCAGTTGGGTGTAACCATCAGGCAGGGAGAGTGTGAGATCCTCGCGCACCACCGAGGTGAGCGATTGGGACGCTGTACGTAAGGCAATCCGTAAGGCGAGGCGGAGATCGGGATGGGCTAAATCAAACAGATTAGCAGTAGGAATACCCGGTGGTACATTCAAATAGGGGGTTGTTTTACCACTAATGTAGGCAATCGTGCCATGCGCATCTACCGCAATCGCGGTGGGGGTATAGTCGCGCAGTAACACCCGCTCAATGGTTGTTGCGATTTTATCTGATTGAAACGCGGGTTGCTGGGACGTACCAGAGATACGCATCGTTGGTTGGTTGGCTGTAGCCCAAGGGAGCATGATTTTGGATTGAATGATACGCTCTTTGCGCTGGTAGATGCGATAGCGCGAGTCAATCACACGGAATATATCCGAAGAATCCGAGGCACCCATCACGCTCTCTGCCGAACCAAGGAAGAGATAGCCCCCCGGAGCTAAGGCGTAATGGAATGTTGAGATAATCTGACGCTGGAGGTCGGCATCGAAGTAGATCAAGAGATTGCGACAGGCAACCAGATCCATGCGACCAAATGGTGGATCGCTGATCACGTTATGGGTTGAGAAGAGACAGAGTTCACGCAAAAATTTGGCAATGCGGTAGCCATTCGCATCTGCTTCAAAGTAGCGAGCCAAGCGTTTGTCCGAAACATGCTCTTTGATACTCGCATTGTAATAGCCACGGCGCGCTATCACGAGAGCCGCATCATCAATATCGGTGGCAAAGATCTGTAGGGATGGTGGCGTATCAAGTTGCGATAGGTGTTCATGCAACATGATCGCCAGCGAGTAGGCTTCTTCCCCGGTTGCACAGCCGGGCACCCAGACGCGGAGTGATGCACCAATCCCGCGATCACGGAGGAGGTTTTTAATGACGGTCGGAACGAGCGCCTCAAAGGCATCAGGATCACGAAAAAACTCGGTGACACCGATCAGTAATTCTCGAAAGAGGAGATCTGTTTCATTGCGATCTTGTTGCAGGCGCTCCAGGTAGGTTTCGATATCCGTGATGCGTAGCTGCTGCATCCGGCCTGCAATCCGCCGCCGCAACGTTGCATGCTTGTAGTGCATGAAGTTATGCCCAGTAGCCTGCTTGAGGAGGGTGAGAATGGCATAGAGGGTTTCATTAGAGAATGCAGTATCTTGAATCGGTGCTGAATTGAGTAGAATATGTGACATAGAGGTAATATCGAGTACATGAGTAACAACCCCCCGCTCAATGGCAGATATTGGCATCTCCGGGTAGTCTGCCGTGGAGGGAGTTTGGGCAATGGTAGTACCACCAGCGGCTTGGATTGCCGCGAGACCCTCGGTACCATCAGATCCCGTTCCCGAAAGAACAATACCCACCCCACGCTCAGCTTGATCTTTGGCAAGTGAACGAAAGAAGTGGTTGATCGGCAAGCGTAAGCCATGGTTCTCGATCGGTGGGTTGAGGTAGAGTACACCCTTGATTATGGTGACAACCGTGTTGGACGGTATGAGATAGACATGGTTGGGCACAACCGAGGTGTGATCAGTGATCGACACGACGGGCATGCTGGTGTGGGGCGCAAGCAGTTCTGGCAGCATACTGGTATGCTGCGGGTCAAGGTGCTGAATGAAGACAAACGCCATGCCCGTATCGGCGGGGACGTGGTGTAAGAATTGGCGAAATGCCTCGAAGCCCCCAGCAGATGCACCAATCCCTACGACACGCGGGATGGCTAGGGTCGCACCTTCCCCCTCAGGTAGCCTCTGTGGCTCGCGATCCGCAACTGCTGGTTGTATTTCCCTATCATCACTCATAGTTCTCCTCATAAAGGGTGGACTCCTATTGTAGCATAGTACGCTGTCAGGAAAATCCTTACTTTAAACTGTCATACTTTACCTGCTAACTAATTAGGTCTTATTTCGGTTATATTGAAGTTACGAACCTCTTATCTACCACTACATTATTTTAAGTTTTTAACTTGATGTATATGTAAAGGCAGATAAAAGGTTTAATATATCGTGAGTGGTGTGTGACAACGACGTTACGCTACTGCTCACGACTTTTTTTCGGTGTTCTCTAGCATACAGGAGAGTCATTATGAGTAAAAGATACGTAAAAACCCAGACCCCATCTGGTCAGTCCAGCGCCTCCTTTTACCAGATGATGAATAAGGTACAACCAATAGTATCGAGTGAGAATTACGGGAATGACCATATCTCTATAACTGAGGTGTTGTCTTTGATTCCTGTCATGATCTTTATGACTAAACCTGATGGTAATTGGAATTATATCAATCCGGTATTGGCTTCTTTCTTTGGTCTCGAATCAGAAGTGAAAAATGAATTAAACTGGATGAAACTTGTCCATCCTGAAGATCAGATGGATAGTCTTATCGCTTGGCAGACATCAATTCATAACGGTACTCCCTTTCATATTGAGGCTAGATTTATTTCCCATACTAGAACATATAAGTATTTATATATTCATATGGTTCCTTATCTGAATAGAAACGGGATTTGTTTGCACTGGATAGGTGTCGCTACTCCTCTTATCAAGGAGTATGATTTGGTTGATCATTCCGATCCTGATCGCATGACTGACGCCATTCGTGATGCAGTTGATCAGATCATCTCCGTAACTGCCCATGAACTGGCAGCACCGATCACGGTTCTGATGGGGCAAGCGAAGATCTTACAACAACGAATGGCACTCAAACCTCATATTGATACTCAGGATAAAATGGGTATTGATATGATGGTTGAGCAGAGTCAGCGTCTTAGTAAGTTACTCTACATGCTCATGGATGCAAGCAGAATTGATCATGGTCAGTTGTATATAGATTCGTCTGTGCTTGATGTTGGCGCACTTGTATATCGCCTCGTATACGCATTGCAATCTGTATTTACTGATCATGTCTTGCGCGTATATGTTGATGTTGAATCGGTATGGATACTGGGTGATCAGATCGCGATTGAACAGGTGATGCACAATGTCATCCAGAATGCAGTGAAGTATAGCCCGAAGGGGAGTGAGGTGAAGATTCATGTCACCTCTGATAGTGATTATGTCTATATTACCGTGCAAGACAATGGTATGGGCATTCCCAGAACTATCCAACCGCATCTATTTGAACGATTCGTTCGTGCAACCGACCGTGAGAACCAAACGCACTCCGGGCTTGGGCTTGGCTTGTATATATGTAAAGGTATTGTAGATCTGCACCAGGGGAGTATTGAGTTAGCCAGTGTGGTAGGAGAGGGTACGATGGTCACCATATCTCTTCCAAGGTATCATGACTAATCGTACCCTCTAATACCAGTTCCTGGTGAATGTACCGCATTGTCATTCCGAGCGTAGCGAGGAATCCCGGACGGGACGCTTCGCTTCGCTCAGCGTGACAATGCGATAGCTTTTTCAGGAATTGGTATAACTGCCCAGGGCATGTGCAACGTCCGTACCCAGCCCGTAAACGGGCGGGCTAGTACCTGGCGAAGGCCGCCTACGCGGCCTAGAGCCAGCCCGCGTAGGCGGGCTTTGCCTATGGTAGCCCGCCCGTTTACGGGCTGGGCGATGATGTGCTGGGAACTTTGCCCATGCCCTGTCTAACTGCCTCAGCCCATCGCCCCAAACCAACCGCGCCGCTCCATCCACTTGGCGATTTCGATCACCGGCGAGATGGTTAGCGAGACACCAAGAATGATCAGCCAGTCTATCAGGGGCAGGCTGAAGGTACCGAAGGCGTCGTGGAGGAATGGGACGTAGATGATGGCCACGAGGAGCAACAGTTCCCACACGATGGCCAGGTTGAGCCAGCGGTTGGCGAAGGGTCGCCGGAAGATGGAGTGGCGATCCGAGCGGTAGTTGTAGGCTTTGAAGAACTGGATCAGCACGAGCGAGACGAAGGCCATGGTCATCGCTTCGCTCAGTGCGCGTCCGGAGTTGATCGCCCAGGCGAAGAGTCCTAGGTTCACCAGGGTTGACCAGATGCCGCCCACGAGCATCAGGATCACCACCGGGCGGGTGAAGATGCCGCTGCGTGGGTCGCGGGGCTGGCGATCTAAGAGATCGTCTTCGGGCGGGTCTACCGCCAGGGCCAGTGAGGGCAGGCCGTCAGTCGCGAGGTTGACATAGAGGATCTGGACGGCGGTGAGGGGCAACGGCATGCCCAGCAGGGTCGCGCCGGTCATCAGGCCAATCTCGCCGATGTTGGAGGAGAGTAGGTACATCAGGTACTTCTTGATGTTGCCGAAGATCCCGCGCCCCTCCTCAACCGCCGCCACAATCGAGGCAAAATTGTCGTCGGTGAGCGTCATCGCGGCCGCTTCTTTGCTCACGTCGGTGCCGGTGATGCCCATCGCTACGCCGATGTCGGCCTTCTTCAGCGCCGGCGCATCATTCACGCCGTCCCCGGTCATGGCGACGATGTGGCCGCACTCTTGTAGCGCAGTGACGACGCGCAGTTTGTGGGCTGGCGAGACCCGTGCATAGACCTGGATCGTTTCGATGGCGTTGCTCAACTCCTCATCGCTCATGGCCTCCAACTCTGCGCCGGTGACGACGCGGCCATCGGTGAGGAGTCCTAGTTCGCGGGCGACGGCCTGGGCCGTGATCGGGTGGTCGCCGGTGATCATGATCGTTCTGATCCCGGCTTTGACGCAGTTGGCGATGGCTGCGCTCGCTTCTGGGCGCGGTGGGTCTATCATACCTACTAGCCCGATGAAGGTGAGGTCTTGGGTCGCTTCGGCGATAGTGGCGGCGCGCCGCCGGGCTAACCCCAGCACCCGCAGGGCGTCGCTGGCCATCTGTTGAGCCTGGGCGAGAATCGCGGCGCGCCCCGCCGCATCCAGCGGTCGCACCCCCTCCGGGGTCAACAGGCTCGCGCACGACTCCAACAGGATCTCCGGTGCCCCCTTGGCGTAGGCCACGCGCCCTTCGGGGGTCTCGTGCAGCGTGGTCATTCGCTTGGTCTCCGAGGTGAAGGGGATCTCGTCAATACGCGGCGCGTGGCTTTCAAGATCCGCCTTGTGGATTCCCGCTTTGGCCGCTGCGACGATCAGTGCGCCTTCGGTGGGATCGCCCTTCATCTGCCAACGCCCCTCGCGCTGGCTCAGATGCGCGTCGGAGCAGAGTACCCCGGCACGCAGTAGTTCAGCCAGCGGCCCACTGGGGGTGATCAGCGTGCCATTGCGCAGGAAGGTGCCGAACGGCTCGTAGCCAGTATTGGTGACCTCGATCATTTCACCGGCGACGAAGATGCGCCGGGTGGTCATCTCGTCTTTGGTTAGGGTGCCGGTCTTGTCCGAGCAGATCACCGAGGTGCTGCCTAGTGTCTCGACGGTGGGCAAGCGGCGCACCAGCGCGTTGCGACGCGCCATGCGCTGTACCCCTATCGCCAGCGAGATGGTGACGACTGCCGGGAGGGCTTCGGGTACGACCGCCACTGCTAACGCTATCCCGAAGATGAGCATGTCGAGGAAGGGTTGGCCGCGCATCAGCCCTAGCCCTACCACTAATGCCACCACGACCAGCGCCGCTTTGGCGAGGCTCTTACCTACCCGATCCAGGTTTTCTTGCAATGGGGTGCGGCTGCTCTCGACGCCCTGGAGCATCCCGGTAATCTGGCCGAACTCGGTCTGCATGCCGGTTGCAACCACCACCGCCCGCCCGCGCCCGTAGGTCGCGGCGGTACCGGAGTGAACCATGTTTTTGCGATCCCCAACCCCCAGTTTGGGGTCGGTGAGGGCGTTGGTATGCTTCTCCACCGGGAGTGACTCGCCGGTGAGGGCCGATTCTTCTATTTGTAGGTTGATCGCTTCGGTGAGCCGCGCATCGGCAGGGATGCGATCCCCAGATTGGATGATGATCAGATCGCCGGGTACGAGATCACGCGCCGGGATCTCGATCTCTTCGCTATTGCACAGCACGGTAGCGGTTGGTGCGGCCATCGAACGGAGCGCCTCAATCGCCCGTTCGGCACGGTATTCCTGAATGAAACCGAGGAAGACCGCAAAGAGGACGATGATGGCGATGACGATGGCCTCTACTCCGTGCCCCATGAAGATGGAGAGGAGGGTGGCGACGAGCAGGATGATGACCAGTACGTTGCGGAATTGTTCTAGCAAGATGGCCCACGGAGAGATACGTCTACCCGCCTTGAGTTCGTTCGGGCCATACTCGTCTTGACGCCGCAAACGCTCTTCTGCACGTAGTCCTTCAGGGCTAGATTGAAGTTGGGTAAAGGCTACATCGGTTGTGAGTGTGTGCCAGGGTTGTGGTGTTTGCATAGCGTTCCACCTTGCTAGATAGGGTAACAAAAAGGCGAGTACCTCCACGCTACAACGTGGCGGTCTCGCCAATAGTGCATCTGCACCTTCGGTCAGCCGGGAGCATGCTCCGTGATGACGACTGACCAGCCCCAAGGGCGGGTGGCTACTCCCCTACCATGATGATCATACCAAGTGGGGGGCGACCGGTGGGGTGGGCGCGGCAACACCTAGGGTGAAGATACTGTAACGAAGCTCTAACAGATCCTCGGCAATTGTTCTCCCACCAGCGTATCCACCACCCGTGTCCCGCCGATGCCGGTACGTGCGACCACCATGCCGGGGTGCTCGTTCACCACCTCGCCAATGATCGCCGCGTTGTGCCCTAGCGGATGCGCCCGCATAGCGGCCAGGAGCGCCTCGCCCGCTTCACGCGCCACAAAGGCCACCAGTTTGCCCTCATTCGCTACATAGAAGGGGTCAAGCCCCAGCATCTCGCAGGCGGCACGCACCTCGGCGGGGATCGGCACGTCTGCCTCGATGATGCGTACCCCCACCTGTGAGGCAGCAGCAATCTCGTTGAGTGCCGAGGCCAACCCACCACGGGTCGGGTCGCGTAGGGCGTGGATGTTCGGGTTAGCCGCCAGCATCGTCGCCACCAGATCATGCAGCGGGGCGCAGTCGCTCATGAGCGGGGTACCAAACTCCAGCCCTTCGCGCACACTCATGATCGCCATCCCGTGCAGCCCGATCTCCCCGCTCACCAGTACCACATCACCGGGACGCGCCTGGTCGGGGGCGATGCGCAGCCCTGCTGGTACCACCCCGATCCCACTCGTGGTGATGTAGACCCCATCGCCGTGGCCGCGATCCACCACCTTGGTGTCGCCGGTCACCAGGGTGACACCGGCGTTGCGGGTGGCAGCGCCCATCCGTTCGGCAATCGCGGCCAGTTGGGAGATCGGTAAGCCCTCTTCGAGGATGAAGCCGGCACTCAGGTAGAGCGGCTGCGCACCGCTCATGGCAAGATCGTTGATCGTCCCATTAACAGCCAGATCCCCAATCGTACCGCCGGGGAAGAAGAGCGGCCGCACCACGAACGAGTCGGTCGAGAAGGCCAGCCGCGCCGCGCCCACCTCAAGCAGTGCTGAGTCGCCCAGTTGCGCCAGCGTCCCATTCTGGAATGCGGGCAGAAAGATATGCTCGACCAACTCCGCCGAGAGCTTGCCGCCCCCACCATGGCCCATCACAATCGTGGGGTAGTCGCGTAGCGGTGCCGGGCAGACCCAGCCATCAAGATCTATCATGCGTGTGCCTCAAATCTGCCATACTGATAATAGGCCGCACACGCCCCCTCGCTACTCACCATGGTTGCGCCAAGGGGTGTGCGGGGGGTACACTCTTTGCCGAACGCGGGGCACTGATTGGGCTTGATCAGCCCTTGCAGCACCTCACCACTCCGACACAGCGCCGACTCGGCGGTCTGGATGTGGCCGACATCAAAACGCTCCTCAGCATCGAAGGCGCGGTAGCGTTCACTGAGCCGCCAGCCACTCTTGGGGATGCGCCCGATGCCCCGCCAGGTGCGGTCAGTCTCCTCAAAGACCTCGGCCAGTATCTGTTGCGCGGGCAGATTGCCGGGGGCGCTCACTGCACGGGCGTAGGCGTTTTCCAACCGAGCCTCTCCGGCTTCAAGCTGGGCAACCGTGCGCCGAATCCCCTCCAGGACATCCAGCGGCTCAAAGCCCGTCACCACGATTGGGACGTGGTACTGCTCGACCAAGGGGGCATACTGGTGCGTACCCATCACACTACAGACGTGGCCAGCGGCGAGGAAGCCCTGTACCCGGCAGGTGGGCGATTCCATGATCGCCCGGATGGCGGGAGGAACCAACACATGCGAGACGAGCATGGAGAAGTTGCGCAGCCCCAATTTGGCCGCCTGCACCACCGTCATCGCATTGGCCGGGGCGGTCGTCTCAAAGCCGATCCCGAAGAAGACCACCTGGCGTTCAGGGTATTGCTGGGCCAGTTTGACCGCATCGAGCGGCGAATAGACCACCCGCACATCCCCACCGGCGCTCTTCACCCGAAAGAGATCGCCGGAACTCCCTGGCACACGCAACATATCGCCGAACGAACAGAAGATCACCTCCGGGCGCGCCGCAATCGCCAGCGCCTTATCAATCACCTCCAAGGGGGTGACACACACCGGGCAGCCGGGGCCGTGGATCAGTTCGATCTGGTCAGGCAGGAGCTGATCGATACCATGACGGATGATCGCGTGGGTCTGACCGCCACACACCTCCATGATCGCCCAGGGGCGGGTAGTGATGCGGCGGATCTCGGCGAAGAGCCGCTGAGCCAGCACTGGGTCACGGTACTCATCAAGATACTTCACAGCCCCTCCACCCAACTCAGCCACGCGGCCATACCCACACCAGTACGAGCCGAAGTCGCAATGACCGGCACCCCCGGATTGACCGCTGCAATATTCGCATGGGCAGAATCGGCATCAAACTCGGCCACCTCGGCCATATCCACCTTAGAGAGCAGCACCACGTTGGCCCACTGGAACGTACCGGGGTACTTAAGCGGCTTATCCTCACCCTCCGTCACCGCCATGAGCACCACGCGGCCATGCTCACCCAGATCGTAGCTAGTCGGGCAGACCAGATTGCCCACATTTTCAATAAAGAGGAAGTCGAAATCGGCCAGGTTCCAACCCTCCAGATGTCCCATCACCATATCCGCCTCGAGGTGGCACATACCGCCGGTCTCGATCTGGCGCACAGCGGCCCCGCTACGGGCAAGGCGCTGCGCATCATTATCGGTAGCCAGATCGCCCACCAGTGCCGCCACCCGATGGCGCGTACCGAGTTGGCGTAGCGTCTCTTCAAGCAGGCGCGTCTTACCCGCACCGGGGCTAGAGAGCAGATTGATCACCCGTACCCCAGCCTGATCAAAACGCTGGCGCAATTCGAGTGCCAGTTGATCGTTCTTACTCAAGACATTCTGGCGCACCTCAACCAGACGCGGGGATTCGCTCATGGCACCTCCAAAGAGATCAGTTGCAACTCGCGGCCCTGCACCATACGCATGGCGGGCTGCTGGCAGATCGGGCAGACAAAAGATTGCGGATTGGGCAGATCGGCCTCGGCAGCACACAGATCACAGAAGATGCGCACCGGCACCTCCTCAATCTCCAAGCGTGCCCCGGCCACCAACGTACCCTCAGCGGCAATATCGAAACTGAAACGCAGCGCATCGGGCACAACCCCAGCCAACGCACCAATGCGTACATGCAGCGCCAGCACCCGGCTCGCCCCGGCTTGGCGCGCGGCATCATCGGCAAGTTGGATGAGGCTCAGGGCAACAGAGAGTTCATGCATGGGGTGTGCCTTGTTGTCGGTAATTCAGGGGAATTATACCAACTCCGTTCCCATCTGTCGCATGCTCCTAGACGGGCGGTTGGCTTCGGCAAGCTCAGCCAACGCCCCATGCATGCGCTGGCTGAGCTTGTCGAAGCCAGCGCGAGGAGGTTACAAAGCCAGCTACTCCCCTCTTGTGATCGTACCATAACAAGACTTTACTCCCAGACACCCACTCCTTGCGTATTCGTATCACAACGAAATCCTGCATACTTCAACCTTGACAAGCACAATTCCTATTCTGCATGATATACTGCATATGGTTAGATAGCCTCTTTTTAGGTAATCTATCTCTCCTAACGCTGATCTCATCACACCCAATACTCTACCCTGTCACAGCGTCATGGAATATACCAATTATTTACAAATGAAACATGTCCTCATCATCGGTACTGATACTACCGAGGTTGCGGGTGTTGTTACACTCTTAGAAGAGCGAGGAATAGATCCGTTTCACTATAAACATATAACTGAAACTGACAACTTCTCCCCAATCTTAGAAGAGTATACTTGGGATCTCATCCTGAGCCTCAACCCGCAACACCCCATCCAACTCCTCCACACCCTCGCCGCCCACCACCAACACCCACGTCTGCTGTTGATCATGCCACATGTGAGCATGAACATGGCGGTTGATCTGATGCGTCTCGGTGCGTGTGGGGTGGTCGAGAGCAGCGATCATGATCGCCTGGTAGAACTCGTTCGTCAGGAGTTGGTATTAGAGTATCCACGTGCGCGTGATCTGAATAGCCTGCATCTGAACGCCATCCTGGATACGATGCTTGATGCGTTCACATCATTCTCCTTGACCGACCGCCGCATTCTCTTCTCTAGTTCTGCTTTCGAGCGCATCTTGGGTTACCCACTCCAATACTTTGTGGATGACCCCAACTTTTTTATGCGGGTGGTGCATCCTGATGATCTCGATCTTGCGATTGCGATGCGACAGAAGGCACTCACCGATGGGCATATCGAGTTTGAGCACCGTATGCTGCTTCCTGATGGAGCAGTGCGCTGGATCTTACGCCGTTCTTGGGTGGTCTTTGATAATCAGGGGCATCCAATCATCGTCAATGATTATGCCCATGACATCACCAAGCATAAGCAAACCGAGATTGCCCTGATGGAGAGTGAACAGCGTCTACGCCTCTTTATCGAACATGCCCCGGCAGCCATTGCCATGTTTGATTGCAATATGGTCTACCTGCTGGCCAGTCGGCGCTACCTAGAGGACTACCACCTCCAGGATCGCGACATTATTGGCCGTTCGCACTACGAAGTCTTCCCTGAGATCCCCGACTACTGGCGGGCGATCCATCAACAATGTTTGCAGGGCGCGGTGGAGAAGAACGAGGGTGAACCCTTCCCCCGCAGCGATGGGCGGGTGGATTGGGTGCGCTGGGAGCTGCATCCGTGGCGTGATGCACAGGGCGAGATTGGGGGCTTGGTGCTCTTCTCGGAGGTGATTACTGAACGGATTGAGGCCCTCGAAGCCTTCAAGGCGAGCGAGCAACGCTACCGTCAGATGTTCGAACTGCATGGCCTCCCTAAGCTGATCATAGACCCTCAAACCTGCAAGATCATCAATGCCAACCCAGCGGCGGGTCGCTTCTATGGCTATACGATTGAGCAACTCAGGCAGCTTAACATTGCCGATCTCACCTTCCTCACACCTACAGAGGCACATCAACGCATCCTAGAGACCATCGCCTCCAACACGTACTCGGTCGAGTGCCTCCATCGCGGCGCTGATGGGCAACCCCACCATGTGGAGATGTTTGTGGGTCTGCTCCAATTTGATAGTCATCAAGAGATCTACGCGCTAATCACCGATGTCAGCGAGCGCCAACGGGTGCGCAGCGCCTTGCAGGAAGCCTACGATCTGATGGAGCAGCGCGTGATTGCACGAACTGCCGAGTTGGAGCGTTACGCTGCCCAAGTCCAGGATCTCTACAACAATGCCCCCGCAGGCTACCACTCGTTGGATGCCAATGGTATGTTCGTGCAGATCAACGATACCGAACTGCGCTGGTTGGGCTATACCCGTGAAGAAGTTATTGGGAAGAAGTATATCCTGGAGTGTATCTCTCCCGCTACCCGCCATGTTTTTGCCCACAACTTCCCCATCTTTAAGCAGCAGGGCTGGATCAAGGGTTTAGAGTTTGAACTGGTACGCAAGGATGGGAGCACCTTCCCCGTTCTGATTGATGCGACGGCAATTTTTGATGATCAGGGTCGCTTTGTGCATAGCCGCTCGACTGTCTATGACATGACCGAGCGCAAGCAGGCTGATGATGCGCTCCACATCGCATGGCAGAAGGAGCATGAACTGAGCGAACTCAAATCGCGCTTCGTCTCGATGGCCTCACATGAGTTTCGTACCCCGTTGGCTGCTATCTTGGCCACGACCGAGACGCTGACGATCTACCGAAATCGGATGGACGAGGCCCAGATTGATGCGCGCTTGGATAAGATCCGCCAACAAGTTATGCACATGAAGGAGATTATGGAGGATGTGCTGCAATTGGCGCGTATCCAGGCCGGGCGGATGGAGTTTAAGCCCATGATCGAGGATCTCGATGCGCTCTGCCGTGAGATTGTTGAGGAGTATGAGGTACAGATCCACCAACCCGGACGGATTACCTACCTCTGCCCCCAACACCCTGTCCTAGCCGCAATAGATCCGCGCCTGATGCGTCAGATTATCAGTAACCTGATCTCCAATGCCCTCAAGTACTCAGCGGATCTGTCACCGGTGCATGTCACCCTGCAACGCGAAGCCCAACAGGTGGTGCTGACAATCACCGATCAGGGGATCGGCATTCCCCCCAATGACCTCAAGCGCCTCTTTGACCCCTTCCACCGCGCCACAAATGTGGGCAATATCGCGGGGACGGGGCTAGGGTTGAGTATTGCGCACCAGGCGATAGAGATGCACCACGGAACGATTCACATCACGAGCGAGATTGATACCGGAACCACGATCACAGTCGCGATCCCCTTAACCCCTCTAGCAAAGGATGGCTAACTATGGCGAAGATCTTGCTGATCGAGGACGAACCAACTATTCGCGATGAGGTTATGGATTGGCTCCAGTTTGAAGGCTACGAGGCGCTGAGTGCGCCGAATGGGCGATTGGGCTTAGAATTCATCCACCGTGAGAATCCCGATCTCATCTTGTGCGATATTGCTATGCCCGAAATGGATGGCCACGAGGTACTGCTTGAAGTGCGGGCAAGTGTGCATTTCAGTTCTACTCCATTTGTCTTCCTCACTGCCTCGGCAGATCGGGAATCCATCCGCAAGGGGATGGACATGGGCGCCGATGACTATCTCACCAAGCCCTTCAGCCATGCCGAGTTACTGAATACGGTACGTTCACGCTTGCGCAAGAAGGAACTGCAAGAGGAACAGATGCACAGCCGCCTTCAGATGCTGGCCAGCGCCTTGGCCGAGGAGCGCGAGCAACGCCTGCTCAAATCGCGTCTGGTGGCGATGTTCTCGCACGATTTCCGCAACCCCCTCACCGCGATCATGGCCTCGGCAGAATTGCTGGAGGATCTGGATCGTGATGAAATGAACCCAGACGAGCATAAACAGATCTACCTCAATCGCATCTTTGGCTCGGTCTATATCCTGATGCAGATGCTGGAAGAGGTGATGGTGGTAGCCGAAATGGAGGGCGGGAAACTCGCATGTCTGCCGCAGATGATTGATATGGCCGGTTTTGTTGAAAAGATGGTCGAAGAATTCCGTCTCATTGATCGTGACACCCATAGATTCAGCCTCTCCAATAGCCTACCAGATCGCCTTGAGGTTGATCCGCGCCTGTTGCGCCACATTCTGGCCAACCTGATCGCCAATGCACTCAAGTACTCGCCAGCGGGGAGCGAGGTGCGCCTCAACCTCTTCCTCCAGGATGATCAGATCTGCATCGAGATGTCCGATCAGGGCATGGGCATCCCTGAGGCCAGCATGCCCCGGCTCTTTGAACCCTTCCACCGTGCCGAGAATGCACAACACCTGAAGGGAACCGGACTAGGGTTGAGTATCGTCAAGGAGTGCATTACCGCCCATGACGGCCAGATCGAGGTTGAAAGTGTGATCAATAGTGGTACGATGTTCAGGGTGATGCTTCCCTTAGTGCCGGTCTGTACCTGAATGGATTGACGTACCTATGACCACTGCCCTGATCTCAACCAATGCCCTAGCCCGCAGCTACGCCATGGGAAAGACGAGTGTAGCCGCGCTGCGCGGGGTAGATCTGACGGTTCAGCCGGGTGAGTTTGTGGCTCTAGTGGGGCCAAGTGGCAGCGGCAAGAGTACGCTGCTGCACCTGATCGGTGGGTTGGTGCGCCCTAGTGCCGGCGAGGTGTGGGTGCATGGGTTGGAGTTGGGGCGCAGTAGCGATGCCGAGTTGGTGGCCTATCGCCGCGATACACTCGGTTTCATCTTCCAGAGTTTCAACCTCTTGCCGATCAAATCGGCATGGGAGAATGTGGCCGTACCACTCATGCTGGCTGGGGTATCCCTAGCCACCCGCAAAGCCCGCGCATTGACGCTGCTCGAACAACTCGGCCTCGCCGCCCGTGCCGAGCATCGCCCCTCAGAACTGAGCGGCGGTGAGCAACAGCGCGTCGCTATTGCCCGTGCCCTCGCCAACCGCCCACGCCTGCTCCTCGCCGACGAACCCACCGGCAACCTCGACTCACACACCGGCAAGGAGATCATGAACCTCCTCCAGCGCCTCGTCCGTGACGAGGGACTCACGATGCTGCTCGTCACCCACGATATGGGGGTGGCCAGCTTTGCCGACCGCATCGTGCATCTCCGCGATGGGATGGTCGAGCGGATTGAAGTGGTATAGTACCCCCATATCATCGGGAGGAATCGCTATGTCATACAGTGAGTTTACTCTACAAGAAACCGTTAAACGATTCGGCCTCACTATTACCGAAACGCAAGATCTCTTCTCTCCAGTTACTGAGATTGAACCGAGTGCCTTGCTTAAGACGATATTAGTTGAGAATATCCCTTTAGCTCTGGCTATTCAGACCGAAAAGGCTCGCTCGGAACTGATTATTGCACCGATACTTGTTGAGGTGCGGCGTCTATTGGATAAACATATTAGTCTCTTTTCTGGTGTTGATTTTACGATTGATTCTTCGCAGGGGCTGAATGGGGTTTGTGACTATATCATCTCCCGATCAAAGGAACAACTCTATATTCAGGCTCCAGTTGTTGCGATTATCGAAGCCAAGAACGAGAATATCAACGCTGGCCTTGGGCAATGCGCAGCAACGCTTATTGCTGCCCAGCGATTTAATGAGCGTGAAGGTAATGATCTGCCCTGCGTCTATGGTGTTGTCACAACCGGCAATATCTGGCGCTTTCTGAAATTGCAAGGGCAAGATCTCTCGATAGATCAACTAGAGTATTATGTGGATCGGATCGCGACGATTCTTGGTATTCTCGTGCGTATCGTGATGGCAAATCCTAGTTCTCCGCTCTGAATTACGAGGTTCCCCTATGTCTGTTGAGTTTGGCCCCAGTACGGCCGCCGTCCACGCGGGTGAGCCACGCCAGCGCGCTCACGATGCCATCACCACATCGGTGGTGCATACGTCTACCTACACCTTCGCCAATAGTGCCGAGGTGATTGATTTCCAGGCCGGTCGCATCAAGCGTGATGAGTATGGCCGCTACGGCAACCCCACTATCCGCGCTGCCGAGGCCAAGTTGGCCGCCCTCGAAGCCCCCCAGGGTGGTGCGGATGCCCTGCTCTGCCCCTCCGGCATGAATGCGATCACCTCCACCATCCTGGCGATTGTGCCTAGCGGCGGCCACATCATCATTACTAATGATTGCTACCGCCGTACTCGCCAGTTCGTGCAGACGATCTTGGTGCGCCTCGGTATTGAACATACGGTTATCCCTGTTTCTGACCCCGCAGCTCTCGCTGCCGCCATCCGCCCCGGTCAGACCCGCCTGATTGTCAGTGAGGCTCCGACCAACCCCTACCTCCGCGTAACCAACCTGGCCGATGTGGTGGCGGTGGCGCGCCAGCACCAGATCTTGACCATGATTGATGCCACGTTCGCAACGCCCTACAACATGCGCCCGCTTGAGTATGGTATTGATCTGGTGATCCATAGCTGCACCAAGTACCTGGGTGGGCATAATGATCTGCTCGCCGGGGTGGTGATTGGTGCCCCAGAGTTGATCGAGCCACTCCGCTATGAGCAGGGGATCATGGGGGCGATCAGTGATCCCCAGAGTGCCTTCCTTCTCATACGCGGCCTCAAGACCTTTGGCCTGCGTATGGAGCGCCATAACCAGAATGGCCTTGCGGTGGCTCAGTTCTTGGAACACCACCCACGTGTGACGCGAGTCCACTATCCGGGTCTCCCCAGCCACCCCGACCATGCGGTGGCCAGTGCCCAGATGCGCGGCTTTGGTGGGGTGGTTTCGTTTGAAATCGAGGGTGATCTGGAGGCGACGGCGCGTATGCTCGATCTGGTCAAGATTCCCTATATCGCCCCCAGCCTGGGTGGGGTGGAGAGTCTGATCGAGCAACCGGCGATCATCAGCTACTACGAGATGACTACTGAACAGCGCAACGCGGTTGGCATCTACGACAACCTCGTGCGCTTTGCGTGTGGCGTTGAGGATGCCCAGGATCTGATCGCCGATCTGGCACAGGCATTGGATGCCTATATGCCATGACCTCTGGTAGGAGGGGATGATGCAATCAGCCCTCGCTCCTCTAGTGCCGCCAAAAAACGCTGGTACGGTACCGCGTACCGCTCTGCATCGGGGCGCGGCGCAACCTCATGGCGGAGGTGGCTCATCGCCTGGGTAGCCGCGCTCAACCCTGGGTAGCCCAGCGCCCCCGCCGCGATGATCGCGGCTCCAAAGGCCGCCTCGACCTCCGCTGGTACGACAAGCGTCGCCCCTAGAATGTCGGCGCGCAGTTGCAACCAGACCGGGCTGCGCGCCCCACCTCCGGCAGCCCGGATTGGGCCGACCACTGCGTAACCGAGCTGTCTAAAGGTTTCATACGCCAGCCGCTCCAGATAGGCCACGCCCTCTAGGATGGCGGTGTACTCGGCTACGGGATCATCGGGGGCAGCGCCGCTGAGAAAACCCCGTGCCTGAGGAGCCACAAAGGGGAAGCGTTCGCCCTGCCCCTGGAGCGGGTAACAGATGGCGCTACCGGGGCTGCGCAGGAGTGCCTGGGCATCCAGCGCGGCCAGGTCGGCGTTGGGGAAACGCGCCGCCAAGGCGGCTCCGCCGGTGCTGCTGGCCGCCCCCGGCAACCAGTGCCCCTCTGGGTGGCGGTGGGCATACACCCGCCCCTGCGGGTCGTGCGGCAAATCGGCGCTCACACCCTTAAAAACCATCGTCGTGCCGAGGACACTCAGCCACTGGCCGGGTTGCACCGCGCCACCCGCGATCTGGGCCGCGCAGCCATCGCTCATGCCCGCCACCACCAGCGCACTGCGCGGCAGCCCGGTGCTGAGAGCCGCCACCGGGGTGATCGTGCCAATCGGGGTGCCGGGGGCAACCACACGCGGTAACTTGGCTACGGGCAGATCGAGGTCGGCCAGCAGATCACGCGGCCAATCCAGGTTGAGCAGGTCATAGCCGCTCTTGAGCGCGTGGCTCCAATCACTGGTGCCATAGTCGCCACACAGCCCGCCCACGATCACGTCGGCGGCATGGGCAACATAGCGAGCTGCCGCCAACTCGGCCCGCGCATGGCGCTGGAGCCAGAGCAGTTTGGGTAGGCCAAAGGAAGCATCGAAGCGGTAGCCGAGGCGCTCGCGCAACTCCACCGCACACTGGTTCAGTTCGTTGGCCTCGGCCAGTGCGCGCTGGTCGCGGTACATGATCGCCGGACCAAGTGGCTGGCCCTGGGCATCGAGCAGACAGATCGTGCCGGAGGTCGCCGTCACCGCCAGGGCGGCAATACGCTCCGTCTGCGCCCCTATGGTTTGCGTAACCTGACGCAAACAGCTACACGCCGCCGTCCACCACGCGGTCGGATTCTGTTCAACCCGCCCATCCGGGTGGGTGTGGGTACTCAGCGGGGCGCTGGCGCGCGCCACAACTGCCCCGGTCACATCGGCGACCATGACCCGTACTCCCTGGGTGCCGACATCTATCCCGGCGAAGAGCATGGCTAACTCCTCTATGTGCTATGTTTTTAACGCCAAGACGCCAAGGCGCAAAGGTTTTGTAAGACATGGTTCGTCGTCATGTGACGACGAACCATGTCTTACCCTAAAAAATCTGCGTAATCTGCGGCCACTACTACCGCCCCAATCGCTCCAACAACGTACAATAGGCCGCCTGCCCCTTGCGGAAACTACTCAAACGGAAGAACTCATCGGGTGAGTGGATATTCTCATCATCCAAACCGAAGGCGAAGCTGGCGGTATAGGCGCCCAGGTGGCGATGGAAGAGGCTGCACACCGGGATAGAACCACCAGTACGTACATAGAAGGGTTCCACCCCGTAGATCTCGCGCAGGATCTCGCGCACCACCACATTCCCCGGCTCATCTTCAGGGACAAGGTAGGGGTAGGCGCGGAAGGCCAGCGGCTTCACACTGACCGTGACTCCCGGTATGACCTGGCGGCTGATATGATCGATCAGCAACTCAACGATCTGGGTCGGATTCTGATCGGCCACGAGGCGGCAGGTGATCTTGGCGTGGGCCTCGCTGGGCAGCACCGTCTTGACCCCCTCGCCCTGAAAGCCGCCCCAGATGCCATTTACCTCTAGGGTGGGGCGTGCCCAGATGCGCTCGCGTGGGGTATATCCGGCCTCGCCAAAGAAGCCCGGAACCTCTAGGCTGGCCTTCTCGGCTGCTGCATCGAAGGGCACCTGGGCAATGCGCTCACGATCCTGGGCGCTGAGTGGGCGCACCTGATCATAGAAGCCGGGTACGGTGACGCGGCCATCAGCAGCGTGCAACCCGGCAATGATCGTGGTTAGGGCGTGGATGGGGTTCTGCACCATGCCGCCATACATCCCCGAATGCAGATCGGCCTTGGCCGCCTTGACATCAATCTGTACCCCGCAGCCGCCACGCAAGCCGACCAACACCAGCGGCTGCTCTTCAGACCACTGGCCACCATCGGAACTCAGCACCATATCGCAGGCCAGCAGATCGGTATGTTTGGGGATGAAATCACCCAACTGCGGACTCCCGATCTCCTCTTGGCCCTCAAAGAAGAACTTGAGGTTAACCGGCAACGCCCCCTGGCTCTTCAGCAGCGCCTCGACCGCCAAAATCGGCACGAGCATGTTCCCCTTATCGTCGCTGGCTCCACGTGCATAGACGCGCTCCTCGCGCACCTCCGGCGCAAAGGGCGGGCTAGTCCAGAGATCATACGGGTCTGCCGGTTGCACATCAAAGTGGCCATAGATCATCACCGTAGGCTTACCGGGGGCGTGCAGCCAATCGGCATAGACAACAGGATGCCCGCCGGTAGCCAGGATCTGCACGTGTTCCATACCCGACGCCGCCACCCGTGCCGCCACCCACTCGGCGGCACGCTGCACATCGGCGGCATGCTCGGAGAGCGCCGAGATACTCGGAATGCGCAAGAAGTCGAGCAGTTCTTCTAAAAAACGGGGCTGATTCTGTGCCAGATAGTCATTCCAGGTTCCCATGATTTGCGTGGCTCCTGTTACAATAGGAAGTAATGATGTTGTTACTTCAGTATACAGGAGCTTTGCCATGTCTGACCCGCACGGATTGAGCGGTAACGCAGATCAGCCCCAAACCAGTGATGTCATCCGCCAGACAGCGGTGCTTGCCGCCCTAGCCAGCACCATCACCGTCAACACCCTGGCCAACACACTGCCCCTGAACAATCAGAGCACCGCCGAAATCTCGGCACGCTACCCGCTCAAGATCACCCCTCCGGGCTACGTCTTTAGCATCTGGGCGCTCATCTACAGTGGGCTGGTCGGCTATGGTATCTACCAAGCCCTCCCTGGCCAGCGCACCAACCCGCGCCTACGCAAGATCGGCTGGATCTTCGTACTGAGCTGCATGGCCAACATGACATGGATCTACCTCTGGCACTACAACCGCCAGCGTCTGAGCGTGGGGGCAATCATCGGCATGTTGCTGGCGCTGATCGGCATCAACCGGCATCTGGGCAAGCCGCTCCAGGGCACGTGGGGCGAGAAGCTGATGGTACGCATGCCCTTCAGTATCTACCTGGGCTGGATCAGCATCGCTACCCTGGTCAATATCTCGGTAGTGCTGTACGACATTGGCTGGGACAGCATGGGCCTCGATCCCGATGTCTGGACAACCGGGCTGATCGGGACGGGCACGGCGCTCGGCGCGGGCATGGGCGCGTTGCGCGGCGACGCCACCTACCCGCTCGTAATGGCGTGGGCCTTCAACGGGATCGCCGAGAAGCAGGCCGATAGCCCGCTCATCTCTGGTGCGGCACGCGCCGGTACGTGGGCTTCGATCCTCAGCGCGATTATCGGGGTTTGGCGAGGGCGCTAGGTATGCAGCAGCAGATCAAGCTGGGGGCGACCATCCTCATCGGGATCAGCCTCCTTGTTGGGGTGGTGGTGTTCATCGTTATGCGACCCACCTCCCCATCGGTAGAGCCACCAAATAGCCATAGCGAATTGCCCATACAGGGCGAACAACTCTTCAACAACCTGGGCTGTGCTGCATGTCACCAAGCGAATAGTACCGGCCTAGGGCCGAGCCTGCACGGCCTCTACAACCAGCAGGTGTATCTTGATGATGGCACTACCATCCTCGCCGATGATGCCTACCTCTACGAATCGATCCTCGATCCAGCGGCCAAGGTGGTGAAGAACTACACTCCGATCATGCCCACCTACCAGAGCCAACTCAAGGAGGATGAGGTTCTTCAGTTAGTCACCTACATCAAGTCGTTGGCGGAATAGATGCGACACCAATGCAATAGAGGGTGTTGTAGCTTAATCCGCCAACTGCAAACGACAGCGCACCGCACCGGCCAACCAGAACTCATCCCCTACCTGCAACGCACTCGGCTGGTGCGGGCTGAGCCGTAGCCCTGCCGCCCCCAGTGTTGTCCCCTGCGGGCTACCCAGATCTACCAGACTCATCGCGTGGCCCACCCGGCTCACCCGTACATGCAAGTCGGCCACCTGGGGGTGATCAAGCCGAATATCACAGCCGGGGCTACTCCCGATGACACACTGCCGCTCGATCAGGTTGTGGCTCGCCCACTCTTTCCCTGTCGCGATCACCAACTGGTAGACGGGGCTAGATCGCAGTGGGCTACGCCGGACTCCCCGTTCGGTCTCTACTTCCCAACTCTGGGGGCTTCCCACGTTCTTGCTCGCTACGGGAACGAACGAGCGCGGTCGTACCCATACCCAACCGATCCATATGCCTAGACCCACTCCACCCCCAAAGGGTAGGAAGAGTTGCCATACGAGATCCGGGGGTAACCAGAACAGACTCAAACCCAACAGGCTGAGCGCCAGCAGATTGGCAATAATGATGCGCATCGGTGGCATAGGGCTTCTCCTTGGTCTTGCATGGAGTGTCACCCATATACCGTTGGAGTAGGTGGAAAAGATGCGCGTTGCCTACCCAGACAGCCACGCCACCGTGCGCCGCCGCGCCTCCTCGGCACTGATCGGGGGGATGTAGCCCAGATCGCGCCTCGCCCGCTCCCCACTGAAGAAGAAGTCTTTACAGGTGGATGCGACGGTATAGCGGGTGAGTGGTGGTGCCGCCGCTAAGAGCCGCCCTGCTGTCAGGCTAAAGAGCTCAAAGGCTGTTGCGAGGATGTATGCAGTGCGGTAGGGAATGCTACGGGTGGGGATCGGTAGCCCTAGATCCTGGAGGAAGGGATCGAAAAAGCTGAAGAAATTCTCCGCCGGATGATCGGTAATGAAGTAGCTGGCTCCGGCAATGGGCGAGCCGAGCCGTAAGCGTTCGGCGGCGAGCAGATGCGCATGGGCCACATTCTCTACATAGACATGGTTGAAACGCGCACTTCCATCACCAAGCCGTACCCCCTGGTTAATACGCGCCAACTTGAGAACCTCCGGGAAGCGGTGGTTGTCACCAGGCCCATACACCCCCGCAAGACGCAGCGCACAGGTGGCTAAACCGCCACGTCCATTCGCGAGCAACACCTCGCGCTCGGCCAGCATCTTAGTGCGCCCGTAGGTGTCTAGGTGACGTCGCGCATAGGGCAGATCCTCATCCCCGTTGCGGATGGCGCGCCCACTAAAGACAACGTCTATCGAGCTGGTGTAGATGAGTTGCTTGACTCCCGCTGCAACACATCCCGCAATCACATGCCGGTTGCCGTAGAGGTTGACCGCATAGAGCGCCTCTGTATGCCCCGGACGTACCTCTACCAACGAGGCCGCTTGGTAGACCGTGTCTACCCCGCGACACGCCTCGGCGACTGCGGCTGGGTCGCGCAGATCGCCAACCCAATCTTCTACCTGCGGGTTCTGGATGGGCGTGCGATCAAAGACCCGCACCCTCTGGCCGGCCTGTAACAATGCCGCAACGATATGGCGTCCGACAAACCCGGCTCCACCAACAACAAGACTAACGGCCATGCCTCAATGCATCCTCTAGGTCGTGGAAGGATCGTACTTCATCCATCTCTAACCCTAAACCGACCATCGCCTGGGCTACTTCGGGGCGAATGCCCGCCAGAAAGACCGAGACTCCCAGTAAGCGTGCGGCACGTACCGTATTGAGCAACCCCAAGGCGACTTGGCTGTCTACCAGCGGTATGCCACTCACATCCATAACCAGCCGCCGTACCTGGCGGCCTTCTAGCGCCTTCAGGGTGCGATCTTGGAGCGCATCAAGCCGCGCAGTGTCGAGTGCTCCAACCAGTGGTAGCACGAGGGTCTGTGCATCAACCGGAAGCAGCGGGACACTCAGTTCGCGGATGGCCTCGCGCTGCTTGCTGATCTCCTCCAGCATTTGCGCCTGAGTCTGCATGCGTGTCTCAACATCAGCCAACGCATGCTGGAGCGCCTCTGTCCGCTGGGCAACTGTCTCTTCTAACACATCACGCTGCTGCACCAATTCCTGCTCATGACGTAAGGACTCGTGCAACGCTGTACGTAACGCCCGCGCAAAACGGGTAACGAAGAGACCCACCACCAGTGCGACCGTGAGAAAGCCACCCAGCACCCCACCCACATTGGCATCACGAGGCGCAGCAAAGCCAACCAGCGGCGCACCGATGACCTCCATCGCCAGCACCAATCCAATCCCTACGCCACTGAGCGTGACGCTCCAAAACGCCCCCCTACCACCCGCCAATAAGCCAGCAAAGACAATGGGCAACGTAAAGGTAAACATCGTCGCACCCGAACTACGTGTTCCGGTGGAGAAGAGAATACCCGTACACAAGAGGGCAATGCTCACACTCGCCATAATGATCGCACGAGTAAAGTGGCCACGCCGCAGAACCAGCAGCGCCCAGATATAGAGTGGAAGCTCCAGCAACACCAGAGCGGTAACCAACAGAGCCAGATCAGGCGGGAGTGCTGTCAGGAAGGGGATCGGTAACGCCAGCAGCGACATCCCGATCAGTGCCAGCAGAAAGGTCTGCACCAAGAACGCTTGGCGCTGCTCCAAGGGATCGCGCATCGTAACAGCATGGAGCCATGTATGAAGACGTTGAAGCATAGGAGTAGGCACCACCTCTCACCTGCAATCCATCACCCACGCCTCAGCCTGCTCACGGGTCAGCACCAACCCATCGAGGTAGGCCGCCCGCAACCCAGCCAGGATCGTGCCAATAGCGGGGCCAGGAGCAACCCCTAGGCGTTGGATGTCACGACCATCCAGGGGTAGGCGCACTGGTCGTATCTGTTCGAGGTAGTGAATAGCACGCTGCGCGGCTATCCCCATCTCTGCGTAGTGTAGCACATAGATCAATACGTCGCTGTAGGGACGTAAGAGTCGATCAATCTGGCTAGGACGGAGATCGGCCTGCAACAGAGGCCCAAGATCGCGTAGGCTAGGCAGATCATGGAATAAACGACGCAAGGGGCTTGGTACGGGGTAGCGTTGGGCGAGTATGTGAAGATCCGGGGCTGCGAGATCATAGCAGAATAGCCCCGCCACCACCTGATCGAGCGGGGCACTCCGTGGCGGATGCGCCGCATAGCGGGCAAAACGCGCCGCCAGTGCAGGTGTGGCACGCAGTTCTGGCACGATCTGGGGCGTGACACCCCAGGCATCGGCATGTTCCAGCAGCCGCACCGGTTGCGGCTCCTCTAGTGCGAGGCAGAGTTCATTCAGGATACGTTCTGGGCTGAG
>RRYU01002601.1_pt1 | contig 26535 bp, 22 predicted proteins | sample 2162651 | NCBI WGS metagenome assembly RRYU01 (sample SAMN10267283, study PRJNA491782) | microbial mat metagenome | isolation source: biomat in the production well | place: Japan: Minami-Kanto gas field, natural gas well KTG3 | collected 2017-06 | reverse complement strand
GGGGGGCGGTTGGTGTAGCGGGGGATGCCGTGGTTTGAGTTGCCTGTGTGCGACGTGCAACGCCTTCAGCCTGTTCTTGTGCCGCCTGCACGCGTTGCTCGGCTGCTTCTAGCCACTGGCGTGAGAGTGATACACTACGAAATTCATCGCGCAGACGTCGCAGTTGCGACCGTGCCTCGCGCAATTCTGCTTCAACTTCTGCCTGGGCCGCATCCAGACGTTCCTGGCGGGTCTGCTCAAATTCTTCCAGTTCGCTAGCCAGACGTATACGATACTTCTCGGCATCGGTGCGCAGTTCCTCGGCGCGTTGCATTTCGGCGGCGGCTGTCTCACGCTCCTGGTGGATCTCGGCCAGCAAATCTTCCACCTGGACATCCTCGCGGGTCATAGTACTGCGCGCCGCATCAACGAGCGTAGCGTCCAGGCCCAGCCGGGCGGCAATTGCCAGTGCGTTGGAGCGACCAGGCAGGCCGATCACCAGCTTATAGGTTGGGGCCAGGGTTTCGATATCAAACTCAACCGATCCATTCTGCACACCAGCAGCACTGTAGGCAAATGCTTTCAATTCGGCATAGTGCGTCGTTGCAATACCCAGGCAACCCTGTTCCAGCAGGCGACCAATGATCACACGGGCCAGAGCGGCCCCCTCAACCGGGTCAGTGCCAGCACCAAGCTCGTCAAGCAGAACCAGAGTTGGCTGGCCCTGGGTTAGCAGATCGGGCATGCTGGCATCTGCTTCATCGAGTGCCTGCAAAATATGAATAATATTCGTCATATGCGAAGAGAACGTACTCAGACTCTGCTCGATACTCTGCTCGTCGCCAATATCGGCAAAGATCTGCGCGAAAACTGGTAGCCGCGATGGTGCCGAGGCCGGGATATGCAACCCGGCCTGCGCCATCAGCGCCAGCAGGCCCACCGTCTTCAGGGCCACCGTTTTGCCACCCGTATTGGGGCCGGTGATCAGCAATATCTGAAAATCACCCCCCAGCCAGACATCAATCGGCACTACTGTGCGCTGGTCGAGCAAGGGATGGCGCGCTGCCAGCAGATGCAGTGGCGCTGCTTGCGCAGGATCGTCAGACGGCCAGGCAGACAGTTCTGGAGCGACACAGCGCAGTGCCAGCGCAAACTTCGCCCGCGCAAAGGCAAAGTCGATAGCTGCCAGCGCCTCTACACCAACCACAATCGTATCGGCAACAGCGCCAACATCGGTGGAAAGCGCTGCCAGAATGCGGGTTACTTCTTCCTCTTCGGCAAGTTGCAGCTCGCGCCAGCGATTATTCAGTTCTAGCGTCGCCAGCGGCTCAATATAGAGTGTTGCCCCGCTAGCCGACTGATCATGAACCAGGCCGCGCACAACCCGGCGCTGGGCAGCCTTGACTGGCACAACATAGCGCCCATTGCGTACCGTAATAAGAGGTTCTTGCAGCGCACCGGCAAACTGTGATGACTGGATCAAGTTCTGCAAACGTTCCTGCAGCCGTGCAAAGGCCGTGCGTACATCATTGCGCAGGCGTGCTAAAGTGCTGCTGGCGCTGTCAAGCACGCTCCCATCGTCGTCGATGGTACGTGCGATCGCCTCTTCAAGCGCTGGCAGATGGGGCAAATCGGCTGCATACTCGATCAGCAAGGGATAGTCTGCCTCGTGATGGCTAAACAGCAATTTTTGCAGACGACGCATACTGGCCAGTGTGGTAGCAATATCCAGGAAAGCACTCGCCTCAATCACACCACCGCGAGCAGCACGTATCACCGCGGCGCGTACATCGCGTGCTCCGCCAATCGTTGCATCAGGGTGTTCGTCAAGCAACCGGCGCGCTTCACTGGTCTGGTGCAGGCTACGGGCTACCTGATTCGCATTGCTTGTGGGTAACAGGCTGAGGGCCATGTCACGTGAGGCCGAAAAGGACGTGTAGCGCGCCAGTTGTTCGCGAATTTTGGGAAACTCTAGGGTTTCAATTGTCTGTGGTTTTATTGACATAAGGTGATATGGTGCTATGCAGACCTGACAGGTCTTATGTGATAGAAGTTACGCGGTTGTCCAGCCACAAGGGTTATTTTTTGCCTCCCATTCGACACGTTCACGGCAGGCGGCAGCGTAACCATAAGGATCTCTTTGAAAAAGAATGTTAGACAAGGTTTCAGACTAGTCAGCTTTACTTTACAATTCACAGACGGATGAGTCACCTGAGTCACCCCACCCCCCTGCCCCCGCCCCTGCAAGGGGCGGGGGAGTTGGGGCATCCTGGCGGCACACGCGGAGCGTGTGCCGCCAGGATGCCCCATTTTCCCCCCTCTCCCTCAGGGAGAGGGGGGCAGGGGGGAGAGGGCGTATTGTCCAACCAAACTGTACAGGAACCGTGAACCATGTCTTAGCGCGTATAACTCCTGGATCAAGTAGGCGCGGCTTGCAGCCGCGCAGAGGGGCGTGCGCGTACTTCACCCGATAGACGGGCTATGTTATGCGATTAATTCTGGCGAATAATAAAGATACGATTGGCGGCTTCCGGCAAGATCGGATCAAAATAAGCATAGATATCTGGCAGAATCACATTGGCGAAGTAGCGCAGTAGAAACGAAGTCTGCACAGCGCGGCCCAGCATACGCATAAAAGGCCACTCGATATTGCGCCCGCCAGCCACAATCATGATATCCCAGAGCAAGACCGAGAATATCCCGATGCCCAGTGCCCCCATCAGTAAGCCCAGAAAGACGCCGACGATACGATCGATATACTGCAGTTGCCCCGGCAACTTCGCATAGCGAAAGGTGTATAATCCGGCAGCGGTAAGCAAAATAAAACTAACCAGATGAACCACCGCGAACGCAATATATTCGGCTGCTACACGTTCACTGCCAAACCGTCTCTGGAAAAAGGTTGCCACCATAGGAAAATACAGGCTTGCCAGGACTGTACTCAGATAAAATACCACTAGCAGGATGATCATGCGGATCATACCTTGAAAGAAGCCCGCGGCCAGTGCCCCAATCAATATCAGCAAGAGTAAACCATCTATGACATTCACGGAAGCTCCTTTACGCTTATGCCAGGAGTTGATCGATGTATGGCCTGATGTGCTTTCAGTGCAAGCACGCGACTATTCGAATAGCGATTACGTGCCACTTGCCAGTGGCCCTCTGTTCGTATCTTCGTCAGGAGTAATCCTGCTTCAACAGCACGTTTCATCGTCAGTTAAACGATATAACCTATCAAGCCGGATTATCTTATCTAGCGTATTATAGCATCTCTCTTACCTGGCTGGATTCAAGCCACGGGCGAAACGGTTCACGTTTAGGGGAAATTATTCACCGGGGTAGGTTTTTTCCGCTGATGCCCGTGCCAGGCTGGATACCCCACCCCCTTACCCTTACAGAGGTAGGTTTTTCCGTAGGGACGCGCTTCTGCGCGTCCGCAGGGCGTCCTGATGCGGAAAACGCTCCCACGGACAGGCAGAAGCCTGTCCCTACGGATGGCGTTACGATGCGATCCGGCCAAAAAACCTACCCTTGTGAGACCCCCCTACCCCCTCCCCTTCCAGGGTTCAGGGGCAGACAGAAAATGTGTTTGTATCGTATACACCGCATGGGAATGCGGTACTCCCCCTCTCCCATGTTGGGAGAGGGGGCCGGGGGGTGAGGGCCACTCCGCGTCTGGACGGCCTATCCGTCTATCGTACAAACGTTCTGTCCGCCCTTCAACCTTCCAGGGGAGGGGGAGATGATTCCGCGATGTGACGCAGCGGCATAGCCGCTGCGTCACATCGCGAGGACGATACCCCCCTCTCCCCGCAGGGGAGAGGGGGGCAGGGGGGAAGGGGCCATATGGCGTCCTGATGCCATTCATCCAAAAAACCTACCCTTGTGAGGGCAGAGGGGTGAAGGCGTATCGTCCAACCAAACGGTACAGTAAACGTGAACCATGTCTTACCAACCGAGGGTATAATTATGGTTCACAATAGGGGGATAGCTCTGGTGGAATGGGCATTCCTGCCCGTTTAGCGTGACGTTTATGCAAAGTAGCCTGACACTTACGACTATTGCTGCACTGACCGGAATTCTGGCGCTTGGAGCTTTTGTTCCGAGTGTTAGTGTTTTAGCGGTGTCAGCCAGATCATCGGCTTCGGGTTTCATGCATGGTGTCTTTATGTCTATGGGGATAGTAGTTGGCGATATTCTATTCATATTAATTGCCATGTACGGTCTGTCAGTTCTGGCTGACTTGATGAATAGCTACTTTGTACTGATCAAATACATTGGAGGTGCTTATCTTATCTGGTTGGGAATAAGGCTGTGGAGGTCTCAACCAGCACCAGAAGGTATGCAAGAAAGCTCGAACGTCTCGATGCCATCGAGTTTCCTGACCGGGTTGCTTATTACATTGGCTGATCAGAAAGCTATTCTGTTTTATCTTGGATTTTTTCCCGCTTTTATAGATTTGTCGGCAATATCTCCTGTAGATACTAGCATCATTCTGGGCATAGCTACCCTGGCAGTGGGCGGGCCAAAGCTTTTGTACGCCTTCATGGCCAATAAAGCCGGACTACTTTTGAAAAACGCAAACGCAACAAAAGGCATACATATGGTGGCTGGCAGTGTAATGGTTGTTGTTGGTACTGTTCTGGTAGTAACGGCGTAAGTTGATATAGTCCGGTAAAACTTGTGGCTTTTGTCACATTATTCGCAAATATGCTATACTAAATGTGACTGTATACTATAAAAAAGAATGTTTTCGGTTTCTTTTGGCGGCAAAGCCGCCAAAAGAAACCGAAAACGATATAGTATCGGCGGGGCGCAGCCCCGCCCATACCCATTGAGGACGGTGAACTGCCCTCTCTACCCCATCAGGATGCGGTATAAGTGTGAGTATGAAATGATAAGCCCTGAGGGAGAGGATGGGGGTGAAGAGGGTGTATCGTCTACCAGAACACTAGAGCGCAGGTTAGCCAGACGGTAACGTACCTATGAATCATGTCTAAAGTAGTAAGCTGACATAGCTTGTGACAAATATTTGCAGGAAGGTAGTACGATGGATACACGCGAACGACGCCAGCTTCGTAAACTGGCCAGAGAAATGAGCGATACAGGTGACATGCAGCAATTTGCCCTGGCACAGGGTTGTATTGAGTTGCTGGATTATCTGGATGTGTTGTTGAAACATGAAGAGTCACCCCCGGGAGTCACGTCACCGGAACCGGATCTGGTTCCAGTGACATGCTGGTGCCGCGGTGAGCAACTCTGGCAGCGGCGGTAATGGCAGTTGTACGTCTGCATATGCGCCGCTGCCCATATATGGCAGAGAGATAAGGATTCAGGGTGCTATCTCAACGATGACTGGCTCAAATCCAACCGTAATGGTTCCACTCGAGGCTGCAATAGTTTGCCCCAGATAGGTATAGATTGTGCGTGTACCTGTTGGCAGCGGCACACTGATGCTGGTTTCATTGTTTGTCCAGTAGATGTTATAGGTGCTGTTTCCGCGTCGGAACGCATACCCTTCTACTCCTCCCTGTGATAGTGCCCCTACATACTGTGCGCCGTTCAGTTTGCTGGTCATGAATGTGAGTGCCTGATACGATGGACGAGGTTCCTGTGAACCGTCTAGCATGCCACCATCGCGCCATCCCGGCCCATTAAGGGTATACCAGACGGCCCCCATCAGGCCACTGGCCCATGCACGACTGTAGAGACGTACGGCATAGTTGGCCTGGTCGTTGTAGAAGTTCGGGTCACGTGTGGCGCATGGGACGCTGGTTGGATAGCAGAGCAAGCCCCCCTCGTTCATAAAGATTGGCTTGTTTACATTGTACTGTTTCAGGATGCTACGTAGATAATCGAGCTTGCCCAGAAGCGTACCACCACGGTGACTCCATGCAGACTGCTGGTCGTCCCAATCAGTATCAGTAGGCGACCAGTGAACATAGGCATGGTAGGCCAGGATGTCAAATGCTGCGCCGCCGCCGTTTTGCAAGATGCCTTCCAGGAAGCGCGCTGGTTTGCAATCTTTGCCGTCTGGCGGTTGGGTCGGGTCACAGTCTAGCAAAATACCGCCAGTCATAAGCTGCGCGGCAGGATTGGCCTGTTTGATGGCCGGGTAGACCTGTTTCAGCATGTCGGCATAGTAGCCGCCACCATAGAAGGGGTCATTCTGATCGCCCCAGCAGCCAAAGATCGAATCGCTTGCTACCAACGACGGATCAACATCTGGCTCGTTCCCCATTTCCCAGATCTGGACATTGTAGGGTGGCCCACTGTAACGCTGAACCAGATCGCCCATAAAACTGGCAAAGTCATCAAGGGCATCAGCCTGGATGGGACCACACGATGACGGAACTTTCCTGGCCCAGGCGGGCGTATCCCGCACAATCACGATCGGCCGGGCACCAGCGGCACTGATGGCACGTAGTTCAGCTTCGACCGCATCAAGCTTCGACCAGTCACGTGTGCCTGGTGTGGCTTCAACCTGTGACCAGAGGATGCCGTTATAGCGAACCCATGTCACACCGGCATCTTTGATCTGTGGGGCAACTTTTGCAGCCTGACCCGGGTTGATTTCAACTCCAAAAATTGAACTGGCCGATGGGCCAGGGGAGGGCGGGGCAGGTAGATTATTTCCCGGATTGGCACTACGCATTTCGTTACCTAGAAGCCCTAGCAGCACTTTGTATTCGTCCGGGTTGTTTGGATGCCACTCGAAGCGGGCTCGCTCAAACCATTGGGTGAGTACGGTATCACCGCTCTGATTGGTCTCCATATGGGGTGCTGTGAGGGGCAAGCCAAAGAGTTGCAGTGAGCGATTAAAGGCATCCAGGCCAGCAATACTCAGGCCATGTGATTGCCAGTAGCGCATGAATCCCTGCCCGGTTGCCTGATCGCACACATTGTGACCAGTTTCCTCAAACCACAGACAACCCGGCAAAGGGCCGGACTCGCGTCCCTCCTGAAATGGGTCACGTCCTATCTGAGCGAGGCGTTCTGCGCCCATACGCCCTAACAGAATGTTGTAAGGTGACGGATTCTGGGGATGCGCCTCCAGGCGATTTCGTTCAGTCCACTGTGAAAAAATCTGGGTATTCAGGTCAACATTTAGCTCGTTCTGGGCAACGCTGACTGGATAGCCAAAGACTGGCAGGCCACCGTTGCTCTGCCAGTAACTAGAGAATGAACTGTTAAGACAGGCAGTGATATCGGGTTGATCAGGAAAACAGATGTCCTGGGCCTGGATTGTAGGTAGTGCTCCATTCGTCAGCCAGAGCAACATAAGAAGGATTAGCGTGGCACAATAACGCATCTTGCTACATCACTTTCTGGGGATTTTTGTTGCATCAGTAGGAGCGTAGCCCCGTTGCCTTTTTCACTGTGCAATCTTAATCCCTGTATTGGTCAAATTCTGGTTAAGATCAGTATGATTATAAGGATAATATGAGAGATATGGGAAGGTTTGTATATGACAGCATGCTTACGGGATGGTGAGAAGTATATCATAGAAAAATTTTGCCTGGAAGACACAGCCTGACAGCGGGTGTGGCGTGTGGCAGCCATGCTCGCGTCTGCGAGAGCATGGCTGCCACCAGGGGGATGGGCGGGCTTTCACGTGTACGGGTTGTAGGGACGCGCTTCTGCGCGTCCGCAGGGCATCCTAATGTGAAAATAGCCGACGGACGGTAGGGGCGACCGGCCGGTCGCCCCTACAAGCCTATTTTCATGCGAACGGTGTGCGGCTGTGCCGCATGGTCATCTGATGTGAGAAACGTCCGCACGGACAGGCAGAAGCCTGTCCCTACGGATCGCGTTGGAACGTCATCCATCCAAAAAACCTACACCTGTTCCGGACTGTTAGTATGAGCGTTCTTATATCTAGGGGAAGAACATTGGGATGCTCCAGGGATATGGGGAGTTGTGCAATGAGTATCCTGCAAACGCCGTTCCAGAGCATCTGGCTGATGGTCTTGTGTTTCGTTCACCAGCAGCGCGAGAGCGGTTTCACTATCAACCGCGCCTGAAAACCACCATCCCTGGATATAATCGCATTGCAGCGATCGCAGTTGCCTGACCTGGTCGGCTGTCTCGGTACCTTCAGCGATAGTGTCAATGCCTAGCATCCGTGCCAGAGTCAGGATCGTCTGCACAATATTGATACTCTCGTGATGTGCATCAATCCCCTGGATAAACGATCGATCGATCTTCAGCGTATTAATCGGAAAGCGTTGTAAGTAGCTCAAGGAAGAGTAGCCTGTGCCAAAGTCATCGATGGACAGTTGTACGCCCAGTGTGCGCAACTTCTGGAGCAGGGCAATCGTCGTTTCGCCGTACTCCATCAGCACACTCTCGGTGATTTCTAGCTTCAAGCAGTGGGGAGCCAGGCCGGTTGTATCAAGGATGGACACAATTTGCTTGACCAGATCAGCCTGGGTAAATTGCTTACTCGAAATATTGACGCTAATACTCAGGGGCGGATCTTTGGGGAACTGCTGTTGCCAGACATACATCTGGCGGCATGCCTCGTGCAGTATCCATTGGCCGATCGGAATAATCAGGCCCGTTTCTTCTGCAAGCGGAATAAAATCACCGGGAGCGATGCAGCCATATTGCGGGTGGTGCCAGCGGATCAATGCCTCAAAGCCAGCGATGCGGCCTGTTGCGAGTGATACAATCGGTTGATAGTAGACGTGAAACTCCTGGCGTTCGATCGCACGGCGTAGATCGGCCTCTAATTGTAACATCTCGATGGCATACGCATGCATAGTGGTATCAAAGACCACGTAGCATGCCTTACCCAGCGCTTTAGCCCGATACATAGCTGTGTCGGCGTCACGAACCATATCTTCGGGGTGCTCATACCCCATACTACTCTGGGCAATACCGATGCTGGCAGTGGTAACGATTTCATGGTTGTGGAGATAGAAGGGAACGGCTAACTCTTTTTGAATAGATGCGGCCAGGTGCGTTGCCTCTTCGACATGGGGTATATGTTCAAGCAGGATGGTAAACTCGTCGCCTCCAAGGCGGGCCAGGGTATACTCGGGCCGCAGAAGCGGAGACAGGCGTTGGGCAAAGGCAACCAGCATTTGATCCCCAACCGGATGGCCCAGGCTATCGTTGATCACTTTAAAGCGATCGATGTCCAGGAAGAGGACGGCAAACTGTTCAGCAGGATTCTGCTTCGTATGCGTGATAGCACGTTCAAGCCGGTCAATAAAGAGCGCCCGGTTTGGCAGACCCGTCAGAGCATCGTGCAGGGCACCGTGAACCAGTTGCTCCTCGGCTTGCTTGCGGTCGGTAATATCAGTCTGTGAGCCAGCCATACGTGTTGTCTGTCCGTTTGTGTCACGCACAGCCAGGCCACGACAGAGCATCCAGCGATAGCTCCCATCGTGATGGATCATGCGGTGTTCGTTTTCAAAGTGGGTGATCAGGCCTTTGAAATGGGCGATCAGATGTAACTGAACGCGTTCCTGGTCGTCAGGATGCACACGATCAAACCATTCTTCAGGACGATTGCCGATCTCCTCTTCGGTATAGCCCAGCATCGACTTCCAGCGTGGCGAAAGATAGATCTGATTGGTTGCGAGATTCCAGTCCCATAAACCGTCGTTGGCCCCGCGTGCGGCCAGCGCATAGCGTTCCTCGCTCTCGCGTAGAGCCGTCTCTGCCTGTCTACTGGCGCTGATATCGCGTAGAATGGCTACGCCACCATGCAGCGTGCCATATTCGTCACAGAGCGGTTGGGCCGTAATACTCAACCATTTTCCGTTGGATAGCGTATCTGGACACAGAAAGACCTCGGTTGCCGTACTGATCTGGCCGCGAATGGCGCGAGTGAGGGGAAGTTGTTCGGGCGCATACGGAGTTATGCGATCCGGCAGATAACACACTATCGCGCCATGGGCTTGCCCGGTCAGCATACTGGTAGGATCATCACTGAGAATCTGGCAAGCAGCCGGATTGAGATGGACAATCTGCCCAAGCTCATTGACGACCATAATGCCGTCGCCAATGCTGTCAAGAATAGAGTGTAAAATAGTACATGCTGTGGTAATGGTATATCCTTGCTGTTGAAACCAGCGATGGAGTAAAAATTTACTGTTTTCGGGAATATCCACTACCAGCGGAGGATCAAGTATGGGCTTCATGCATATCTCTCCTGGGCTGTGATCGTTCAGTTACACGAGTTACGCGGTGGGCATATAAAAGCCACGTTTGTTGGGGCAAAAGATCTGTTTCGCCTGCGGCAGCGTGGAATTGTATATCTTTCTCCAAAATGTTTCGCCGTAGGCGAAACATTTTGGAAAAAGAAGATTTTCTTCCGCCCTGCCGCAGGCGATATCTGCCCAGAGTAAGGACGACCGCGTAACTCGTGTCAGTTAGATGTATGGGCGTGAACCAGATCAAGGTAGCACATTGTCACATATGTTGTTGTCAGAACTATTATAATGATGGCTATTACTCATGTATTAATTATGTAAGACATGGTTCGTAGGTACTGTACCGTTTGGTTGGACAATACGCCCTTACCTCCTTGCCCCGTTCGCCAAACAACCGCATAACGCGTGGCATTAAGAGCAACATAATGCATAAACACACACTAACCTTCATAACAGGCGGGGCACGTAGTGGCAAGAGCAGCTTTGCCCAGCGCATTGGCCAGCAACGCGATACCGATGTACTGTTTGTGGCAACAGCCGAAGCCCGTGATGATGATATGGCTGCCCGTATTGCCAGGCACCAGGCCGAACGTCCGGCGCACTGGCGTACGCTTGAGGTGCCACGTGCGCCAGCAGTGGCACTACGCACGGTTGAACCAGCTTCACTCGTAATCCTGGATTGTATGACGCTCTGGGTTACGAACTTGTTACTGGCCGAGCAGCCTACCTGGGCGGCGGCTGAAGCTGAGCTTGAAGATCTGTTGGCCTGGTACCAGGCCAGCCAGACCGAGTTGGTGATTGTCTCCAACGAAGTTGGTCTGGGTATTGTGCCTTCCGACCGGTTGAGCCGTGATTTTCGGGAATGGCTGGGCCGATTTAACCAGCGTATAGCTGCATCTGCCAATGAAGTGTATTTTATGGTGGCCGGGCTGGCGGTTGAATTAAAAGCTTTGATCGGTAATGCCCGATAAGATCCTCGAACCTCACCTGCTCTGACTATGTCAAACGGCATGCCAATCTTGTCTTGAACATAAACCACCGCGTACCTTCTGGCATAGAGAGATATGAAAGCAGGACAGCAGTCAGCTAAACGGTTGACTCCTGCCCTGCCTGCACGATGTGATCATTTTTAGCGAACATCTGTTATGGTCAATCAGACAGACACCCTGTGCCTATAATAACGTCATACTACAAGTTCATGCCCCATGCAACAAAAAAGATCATCAGCGTCAGTTGAACGCTACGTAGTCCGTCGGTTTGAACATCATCCCAAAAAGCTTCCTGGCCGAGCCACCACCAGATCCGATTCAGACCAGTGCGTAAAGGCATTGCTCGACCAGGTTGAGCGACTTTGGCGAGCCGAAACAGGCGACGTGTATGAATAATGATGGTAGCGGCCCAGATCGATGCAATAACTAAAATAAACATATGTGTCATGATAGTTGCTCCCTGGTATGATTCGCTGTTCACCTTGGCCTGTAGATAATCAACCGGTATGTCGATGTGTCGAGAGGCATACACGCATCCTGTGTTTCGAGCTATGAGGCGTATCTATGTAATGCGCCGTAGAATGCAGATCTATAGTCTTATGAAGCAGTATGCCATGATATGCCTGGCTGGATCAACGGCTCAATATTCCTGTTTTTGCATCTTATACAGTACTAGGGTAAGATGGGAAAGAGAGTGTATAAGTGATAACAATATTCTGGAGTGCTAGTACCGCTGGCACACCGATCTGGTTATCTATGCCTGGTTTTATGGCAAGAAGTGTGCCGTCATCAGCACCTGTAGTAGGGGCAACCGGCCGGTTGCCCCTACGCTGATCGTCATACTAGAATGGCCTATTTGAAACCTTGTCTTCCCGGAAAATGATCTATTTTGCCCTGCCCACCTGGAGCGGTCTGCGCTCGCCTAGATAGTTGGTCTGATATTTATGTTACAATCAAAGTAGCCGCAGATGGTTTAACAAGATAAGACAAGAGAGGAATGCCGCAATGCGCTATGACATAACCAGTATAGCAATAGAAGATTACCTGACCGATCTCATCCTTCCACGTTCGCCGGCACTGCAAGAACTGGAGCAACGGGCCAGCGAACACGGGCTGTCGCTGGTAGGGCCAGTGCAGGGGCAGTTGCTGTATCTTCTGGCGCGGAGTATGGGGGCGCATGAAGCGCTGGAGGTAGGAACAACCACTGGTTACGCCGCAATCTGGATTTTGCAGGCACTCAGTGCCGAGGGGGGGCATCTTACAGCGATTGAGAGCGACGCTGATCGTTATAATCTGGCCAATGAGTTCCTGGAAAAGGCCGGATTTCGCAATAATGTCACAATTCACCAGGGGAACTGGGCCGATATTTTGCCGCGTATGAATATGGCTGTCTATGATTTGATCTTTCTGGATGTGCTGCGTAGCCTGTCTTCTGATGATCAGGCAGTACAGGCGTTGAATATGTGTGTGCCGTTGTTGCGGCCCGGTGGCATGCTCATCACCGACAACGTCCTTTGTAGTGCGCAGGTTCTTGAGGAGGATGTTTCGCCAACGGTGCGCGGTATCCAGCACTTTAACCGGGCGGTGATGAACCATCCTGAACTGGACTCGGTGGTTTTGCCGATTCGTGATGGTGTGGCGATCAGTCGGAAGCGGACAGAGTAACGGCGTGTTTCTGGCTTTATTGCAGTGACGCCATCCGTAGGGATAGGCTTCTGCCTGTCTATGTAGACGATTGCCGCATCAGGACGCCATGCAGACGCGCAGAAGCGCCTCCCTATACGAAAACCTGCCTGTGAGAGTTCCCGGTTCCCCTGTTTTTTATCAGAGACGAAAACAGGGGAATAAACAGAGCAGTAGATTTCTTGCCCTAGCATGTCTGGTCTCTGATCCGACATGCTGGGGCAAAAGAAATACAGTACCATGCTACTGCCAGCAAAAACCACCTGAGAGTGTAAGCTACCACTGGATAGAGCCATGTCTCGATCGAATATCACCAGACATTATCTAACTGATTTAACCATCCTGAATGTACTGGCGCAGACATTGAATGAGACGCTGGATCTGCGCAGTATGCTGGATGGGGCGCTGGCGCATATTATCGAGTTAATGGGCTTGCGCAGTGGCTGGATTTTTCTAGTGGGTGATGCTAAAACATTTATGCTGGCTGCACGTCATGATCTGCCGCCAGCTATTAGCTATCCCGGCAAAGTCTGGGAAGGCGATTGTACCTGTCAGGATGTATGCCTGGAAGGGAAGTGCGACCGATCCGGCAATATGGTTCATTGTAGCCGTTTGCGCGGCGCGGTGGGCGACAAGCGCGGTCTGGCCCAGCATGCTTCGCTGCCACTGTATAGCAGTGATGAGTTATTGGGCATTTTGAATGTTGCTACAACTGCATGGGCCGAGTTTTCGCCGTCGGAATGGCTCATGCTCTCGACGGCTGCTTCGATGCTGGGAATGGCAATGGCTCGTGCGCAGCTCTATGAAAAGGTGAAGGTGCGCCGTGTGCAGGAACAGGGCGCATTGTTGCGATTATCCGAAGAGTTGCTGCTGGCTGAGACATTGGAACCAGCTTTGCAGCGCCTTGTGCGTGTCGCTGCACGTTTGTTGGATGCACATGCATGCGCTTTTGTCGAAGCCGACGAAGAAGATATGCGCGCGGTTCTGCGGGCGACGTATGGCTGGAATATACCCGATGGGTGTGCCTGGCCGCTTACACTTGATGCGACAACGCCGCATCTCTGGTATCTGCCTGAACATACAACCAACTTACCCGCCGAGGCCCTGGCCGAGTTGCCAGCCTTGCTGAAGCAACAGGGCTTTCTGGGCCACCGTGGGGTTTTTGTTGAGGTAGGCGGTGTGCCGGTTGGTACGTTGATGGTTAATACGCGGGTTGCGCATGCGTTTGTGGACGATGATGCCCAGTTATTGGGGTTGCTGGCTAATCAGCTTGCCCAGACGCTTGAACGTGAACGGTTGAATCAAGAGGCGCTTGAACGCCAGCGTCTGGAGCAAGAGCTTGACTTTGCGCGAGATATTCAAGAGAGCTTTCTGCCTGATGGCTGCCCCAGTATGCCTGGTTATGCTGTGGCAGCGTATTATCGCGCCGCACGTCATGTGGGTGGGGATTTCTATGACTTTATGGATTTGAGTGGTACATCGGATCAGGCATATCATATGGCACGCCATGGGGCGTTCGAGATGCGTCAGGTAGCAGGTGATAGTCTGGCGCATGTATGCCTGTCAGATCCGGCGGCACAGCATGCTGACGATATTGCGCCCCACCTAACCCGCCTGGGCGTTGTGATTGCCGATGTCACCGATAAGGGGGTGCCGGCTGCGCTGTTTATGGCCCTGTCACGGACGCTCTTGCGTGCGACGGCCAGCGATGGGCGTGATCCGGCAGCGGTGTTTGAACGGGTGAATCATCTTATGTTGTCGGATGCGCGGGCCGGGTTGTTTGTCACCTGTTTTTATGCTCAACTGGATCTGGCTAGCGGGATGCTTACGTTTGCCAATGGGGGGCATAATTATCCGCTACTGTACCATGTGGAAACCGATCATATTGAGCAGTTGCGCACTCAGGGAATTGTGCTGGGTATTCTGCCTCAGGCGCGTTTTGAGCAGCGTGTAGCTCAGTTGCAACCGGGTGATGTATTGCTCTTGTATACCGATGGTATCACCGAGGCCATGAATGGTCAGCGCGAGTTGTTTGGTGAGGAACGCTTGATCGAAGTGTTATGCGACCATAGCCGATCAACGCCGCAGCAGATCATCGATGCGGTTTTGCAGTCAGTCCATACATTTGTTGGCGGGCAAAGCCAGAGTGATGATATGACCATGGTGGTTATTCAGCGGCTAGATTAGCCCATAGGCAGTGTAAAGTAGAAGGTACTGCCCCGCCCCTCGGTGCTATTGGCCCACAATCGCCCCCCATGCCCTTCAATCAGATGTTTGGCGATGGCTAATCCCAGTCCGGTACCGCCAGCGTTGCGGTTGCGCGAACGGTCAACTTTGTAGAACCGTTCAAAGATACGCGGCAGGTCGCTGGCGGGAATACCGATTCCGGTGTCGCTGACACTGACTAACATCCAGGAACCTGCCGGATGCGGCGTAGGTAACTCAATAACCGCCGGGTCGTCCGGGGTAAATGGCATAGTATGCTCCGTATGTTTACTGCCAGCTTGTGCAACGCTGATTGCTGGTTCAGACTGGATCGTGTCGCGCTCGATAGAGCCAAGCCGGGGCGTATCCTCGTTGACGACAATCACTCGTGTGCGCACGCTGATTTCCCCATGATCCGAAGTGAACTTTACGGCGTTGTGCAGCAGGTTTAGTAATACCTGGCCAATGCGTTTGTCGTCCATAAGCACAGGCGGATCATCTGGCGATACATAGGCGTGGATGTATAGATGTTTACGATCTGTCTGGGGCCGCATACGTTCCAGCGTGTGTTCGACCACGGTGTCGATGGTCGCTGGCGCAAGTTGTAGTGTGACGCGACCTGATTCGATCTGCGATAGTTCATGCAGTTCATCGACGAGTTGGGTGACAACATCAATTTCCTGGGCGGCCTGCATCAGCATATGCCGGGCAACCGACGGCGGAGGTTCGGACTGGAGCGTTTCGACAAGCAGTTTGAGTGAGGCCAGCGGTGTGCGCAGTTCATGCGACACATTCGCAACCAGGTCGCGTCGTGCTCGTTCAAGCATGCTGATCTGGGTGACATCACGGATCAGCAAGACTACCCCTTCGATTTCGTTATGCCCTGCGCTGTCAAGTGGCATACAACGTAGGCGTAGTGTCCGCCCACTTAACACCGGGTTGAGCGTCGTCTCGCGTGGTTCGCCGTCAGTCAAAACATCGCGTACCAGGGCATCGGCCTGGTAATCGCGCAGCAACCCCATAATTCCCTGGCCTTGAGCAGTTTGAAAATCAATATTTAGCAGATCTTCGGCCTGGGTGTTCAAAAAAAAGACCTGTCCCTCAGCATTGATCAGAACCAGGCCAGCATCAAAGGCGGCTACAGCGGCACGGAACAGCGGTGGGAACGACGTCGCAGTCTGGTGGGAAGATGTATTATGTGCAACGGGCAGCGGTAGGGTCGCATCAGTGGGTTGAGGTGAGGGAGGTGGTTGCGGTGGTTGGGATAGCTGTGCCTGACGTTGTCGCAAGAAAAACACGATCAATAGCCCGGTACTGGATACCACAGCTATTAGGATGATCAGTTCCAGCGATGCCATTATCCTGATGCTTCGCAAACGGGTATTTCAAAGCGATACCCAACGCCACGTACCGTCTGAATATACTGCGGGCGGGCCGGGTCTTCTTCAATTTTCTCGCGCAGCCAGCGGATATGGACATCCACCGTACGGCTGTCGCCCAGAAAATCAAATCCCCAGACCCGTTCCAGCAGCAGATCGCGTGAGAGGGCGATACCACGATTACGCATCAAGCAGGTGAGCAAGTCGAATTCTTTCTGCGGTAACACTAACTCGCCACCAGCACGCCATGCCCGGCGACTACTGGTATCAACACGCAGGCTACCAGCGTCGAGAACCTCACGACTGCTACCACTGGGCTGGCGTTCGGTTCGGCGCAAAATCGCCCGGATGCGTGCCAGCAACTCACCAAAGCTAAACGGCTTGGTGACATAATCGTCGGCACCAAGTTCTAACCCGGCAATGCGATCAACCTCGTCCTGGCGTGCCGTAAGCATAATAATGGGCACGTCGCTCTCCTGGCGTAGAATGCGGCACACCGAGTACCCATCCAGGCGAGGCAGCATAATGTCGAGAATGAGCAGATCTGGGCGGTTTCGCCGCGCCAGTTCCAGTCCATAGACGCCATCGATAGCCAGAAGTACGGTGTATCCCTCGCGCTCAAGGTTGTACTGCAATGTCTCGGCCAGGGTGGTGTCGTCTTCGATCAGTAAGATAGTCGGCATATGTCACATAAAAGAAGTCTGTAATGTTTTTGTTGTATGTATGCCCGACGCTTCTCTACAGGTAGACATGTTGTTGTAGGATTACGTTTTTTTCAAAACAAAGCCGGGTATGCTGCTATTCTACCACAGATGGAGGTCAGTACAGTTACACGGGGTGAGGGCGAATCATCCAACCAAACTATATTAGAGACTGTTTGAAAAGGGGACATTTTTGAACCAGACAGGATCATCCTGCGATGACACCCCCCCTACCCCCTCCTCTGGAAGGGCTTCTGGAAGGGCTATACATTACCGCAATTCTACCGCATCAGGATGCGGTAGAACCGGTAGCTTCCTGTTCTCCACGGGTACTGGCGGGGCGCAGCCCCGCCGAGATCAATACGGTTCGGTTTGGTGTGGCGGCTTTGCCGCCACACCAAACCGAACCGTATTCTTTTTGCGGGAGCCGGAGGCTCCCGCCCTCCCAATTTGTGGGTAACGCATAGCCCCAGCGGGGAGAGGGGGGCAGGGGGGAGATGGGCCATGGGGTGTCCTGATGCAATCCATCCAAAAAACCTCCCCCTGTACACCGCTCCCCCCCGTTTCAAATTCTTACAGGCATGATGCGCTCGTCTATAGAAGGCCTGGCATGTTATAATTGACACAGTGGGATGCTAGATTGCATTCTCCTCCTGACTGTATACCCAAAGTATCCTGACTATCTTGCAAGAAATACCTAGCTACTGAGGGGGCAGATATGTCTGCTGTGGCGGAAGGAATGCTGCTCTGGGAGCCTTCGCAGCAATTGACCGAGCAGAGTGCTATGCGTCGGTATATGCAGTGGTTACATGACCAGCGTGGATTGTCATTTGCTACCTACGCGCATTTGTGGTCCTGGTCGGTTGATCATGTTGAGGATTTCTGGGCGTCACTCTGGGACTATTATGCTATTCAGGCGTCGCAGCCAGCGACGCAGGTGCTTTCCAGTCATTCCATGCCTGGCGCACGCTGGTTTAGCGGGGCTATGTTGAACTATGCAGAGCATGTTTTTCGCCACGCTACGCCTGATTACCCTGCGTTGATCTTTCAATCTGAAACGAACCCGCTGGTGGAACTTTCCTGGGCGGAGTTGTCTCGCCAGGTTGCCGCAGTTTCCGCCGCGTTACGTGCCATGGGGGTGTCACCCGGCGACCGAGTCGTTGCCTACATGCCAAATATCCCCGAGGCGGTAATAGCTTTCCTGGCATGTGCCAGTCTGGGGGCGATCTGGTCGAGTTGCTCTCCGGATTTCGGTAGCGCCAGTGTGATCGATCGCTTCAAGCAGATTGAACCGAAGGTACTCTTTGCTGTCGATGGGTATACCTATGGCGGCAAGGCGTTTGATCGACGTACCGTTATCCTGGAGTTGCAGCAGGCTCTGCCGACGTTGCAACAGACGGTTCTGCTGCCTTATCTTGACCGTGAGGCCGGGGTTGCCCCGTTGCAGCAGACGATCATCTGGCATGATCTGCTACGCCACGATGCTGATCTGGTGTTTGCCCAGGTGCCATTTGACCATCCCCTCTGGGTACTGTACTCTTCGGGTACCACCGGCTTGCCCAAGCCGATTGTGCAGAGTCAGGGTGGCATTTTGCTTGAACATCTCAAGTCGGTCAATTTACATCTTGACCTCAAGCCCGGCGACCGCTTCTTCTGGTTTACGACCACCGGCTGGATGATGTGGAACTTTTTGCTCGGCGGCTTGCTGGTTGGCTGTACTATCCTGTTGTACGATGGCAGCCCGGGTTGGCCAGATCTGAATGTGCTATGGACATATGCTGCGCAGACCCGGATGACGTTCCTGGGAACCAGTGCGGGCTATATCCAGGCATGTATGCAGGCGGGATTGCAGCCAGGCAAAACGGATAATCTGACAGCGTTGCGTGGGTTGGGTTCCACCGGATCGCCGCTGTCGCCCGAGGGATTTCAGTGGGCCTATCGCGACATTAAACCGGATCTGTTGCTGGCGTCGATCAGTGGCGGAACGGATGTATGTACCGCTTTTGTTGGTGGCTGTCCGCTGCTGCCGGTCTATGCCGGGGAGATTCAGTGTCGCTGTCTGGGCAACAAGGTCGAGGCTTTTGATGAGCATGGCACACCTGTGATTGACCAGGTGGGCGAACTGGTGATCACCGAGCCAATGCCATCTATGCCGCTCTTCTTCTGGAACGACCTGCAGGAGCAGCGTTATCGCGAAAGCTATTTCGAGATGTTTCCCGGTATCTGGCGGCATGGTGACTGGGTGAAAATTACTGCCAGAGGCAGCGTGGTGATCTATGGGCGTTCCGACTCAACGATTAATCGCATGGGTGTGCGCATGGGTACAAGTGAGATCTATCGGGCGGTGGCGCAGGTGCCCGAAGTTGTGCAGAGCCTGGTAGTGGATCTGACGCTCAAGGGGCAGGATTATATGCCGCTGTTTGTGGTACTCAAAGAGGGCGTGACATTGGATGATGCCTTGCAGGCGCGCATCAAGCGCACTATTCGTGAGGCGCTCTCGCCGCGACATGTGCCCAATCAGATTTTTGCTGTACCCGATGTGCCCCGAACGCTCAGTGGCAAAATCCTGGAGGTGCCGGTGAAGAAGATCTTGATGGGCATGGCAGTGGAAAAGGCGGCTAACCTCGACTCGCTGAGTAATCCCCAGACGCTGGACTATTTTGTGCAGCTGGCGGCAACGTTCGCATAGGATGGGTAGGACAGGCAGAAGCCTGTTCGTGCGGACGTTTCCCGTATCCCGATGCCCTGCGGACGTGCTTCTGCACGTCCCTACCTGAAAAATCGTACAGGATACATCTATGCAGAATCGACTGGAGCGTTTGCGCACCGTCATGCAAGAACGCGAGCTTGAAGCGCTCTTCATTTCCAGAGCAGCCAATCGGCTTTATGTCAGTGGGTTTTCCGGTTCGACAGGTGCATTGCTTGTCACACAAACCGGGGCATGGCTTTTTACCGATTTTCGCTATCGCATCCAGGCGGCGCAAGAGGCGGCTATTTTTGAACTATGTGAGATCAGTGTTGACCTGCCATTGCACCGACGATTAGCGGAAATGGTGTGTGAGTTGGGGCTTGCGCAAATTGCTTTTGAGAGCAACCATGTCAGTGTGGCCGAGCATACCCGGCTTGTGCAGGCGCTGCATGAATATGTGGGCGCGGTATCAGCCAGTTCCGGGTCGCAGCAGATACCCACGCTCACACCGGTCGAGGGGGTGGTAGAAACGCTGCGCGAGGTGAAGCAGGCTGATGAACTGGCGACCTTGCGCCGCGCGATTGCGATTACCGATGCGGCGCTGGAGGCCACGTTGCCGCGCCTGAGGCCGGATCAGACCGAGCGTGAGGTTGCCTGGATGCTCGAAGTGGCAATGCGTGAACGTGGGGCCGATAGTATTGCCTTTGCGATCATTGTTGCTGCCGGGCCAAATGCCGCCCGTCCCCATGCACACCCTGGCGATGAGCAACTGGGCACAGGTCGCCCGATTATTATCGATATGGGCGCACGGGTTGATGGGTATCACGCCGATCTGACACGTACCATAGTGCTGGGTGAGCCAGATGCACGCTTTCGCATGATCTATGCACTGGTTCGTGCAGCGCAACAGCGTGCTATTGCCGGGGTACGTGCAGGTATGGCGACGTTTGAAGTTGATAGACTGGCCCGCGATTATATTGCTGCGGCAGGATATGCCGATAACTTTGGGCATGGGTTGGGGCACGGCGTCGGGTTAGATATTCACGAGGGGCCATCGCTGCGGCGTCGGCCACCGGATCAGACCGATGCGCCCCCGGCGATCCTACAGGCTGGCAATGTCTTCAGCATAGAACCGGGCATTTATCTTGAGGATTGGGGTGGCGTGCGGATTGAAGACCTGGTGCTGCTTGGTGAAACAGGGGCCGAAGTGCTGTCGCAGGCCAGATATGCATGATTGATGTGAAAAGAGGTACAATGTCTGGTCTGGTTACGGTACACCGTATGTTGTTGCGTCTGGTCGTTGTTAGTATGTTGTTTGCATCAGTCATTGTTTTGCATGCTCCGACCCCACTCTATGCCCAACCGACACTCTTCTCTACCATGCCCAGCGAGATGTCATATCTTCTGGCACAGGGGGACAGTCGTGACATCCTGGGCAACGACGACACCCCTACACCGGTTCCTCCGTCCAGTGATACAAGTGAACCCTCTACAGTGCGCTATAGCTGGATCAGCATACTGCTCTGCATGGTCGGATTGAATGTTCTCACTATTGTTGTCGCCTTAGGATTCAGACGGCGATTTGCGTTAATGCACACCAGAAAAAGATAGGTGTACAGCGATAGTCCGTTTGAAGCATCCCCTGACGTGTCTGCCTTCCCAAAGGTCTATCTATCAGTGTGCTACCAGTTAGAGTTGCCTAAGAACAGGACGAAATCCCTCGCCGTCTTCAGGCGAAAATATGGTATCATGTCAAAACTGTATCGCTAACGGTGTTCAAAAAGAAATACAGGGCCATCACCGAAGCGGGGGTATAGTTGTCGGTACGCCCTGGTTGTAGCGTAAAGCTCTATATTCTATGAGAGATCGAGGCCCAGAACTGCCCACCAAACTGAGGAAGGGAGCCATGTCAGCTACCCGTATTTTGATTGCCGAAGATAATGATCTTGTTTCGCTAACCCTGGAAGAACAGCTTAAAGGATTGGGATATGATGTCGTTGGTATTGCGCGATCTGGCACAGAAGCGATCACCCTGGCGCATCGTCTGTCGCCTGATCTGATCATTATGGATATTCGTATGCCTGAAATGGAAGGCACCGAAGCAGCCGCGCATATCAAAGACCAGCGTCCTGTGCCGATTATTATGCTGACGGCCTATGCGGATAAAGAAACGATCCGTAAGGCCGAGGCTGCCGGGGCGCTGGCGTATCTGGTCAAGCCAGTTAACGAGAATGAGCTACCGCCGGCGATTGATATTGCGCTGGCGCGGTTCAAGGAAATCCAGGCATTACGCACTGAAGTTGTTGAACTGCAGGATTCGCTTGAGGCACGCAAGCTGGTTGAGCGTGCCAAAGGTATCTTGATGCAACGTCTGGGGTTGAGCGAACGGGATGCGTATGAACGTCTACGTCAGCGTGCTCGCGATAAGCGTACGAAGATGAAAGATATCGCCCAGGCGATAATCGAGGCCGAAGAGCTACTCGGGTCGTAAAACAGAGATGATCGTGGTGAATCTCTTCCCCAGATCGTGAACACTTACCTTACGCCCATATGTTGCTAACTGTTCTCTTTTCGAGTATACTTTGTTATAGTATGCTATTATGCATAATTCATATGCTAAAGTTAAAAAAATAGCCAATCCAGGGTAAAGGGGGTGAAGGAAACGACCGTCGAATGAAATGTCTGACTCGATGTACTCAATCGGCATACAACCTGAAACACCAGGTTGTGCCACTTGCATCCAACCTGAGCAAACCTGAGCAAACCTGAGCAAAGATGTTCATTCGCAGGTTCAACGTAATGAAAGTAGAACGACGTGATGGTGAAACGGTAGAACAGCTTATCCGGCGCTTTAACAAAGGTGTTGTCACCGAGCGAATTACGAAAACGTATCGCGAAAAGATGCACTTTATCTCCAAAAGCGAACAGCGTAAAGAGAAACGTCGCCGGGCAGAGCGTAACCGACGCAAGAAAATGGCAAAATTGTCGTAACGAGAGTATTTGCCGGATAGCACGGGAGTAACGAGTTCGCTCGTTCCCCGTGCTTTTCTGTCATGTTATAATATAAAATCATTTACGAGATCTAGTAGAGAGTATGTTCCTATGTTTGATAAAATCGCTGGTGTTGAAGCGCGCTACGAGGAATTAACCGAGTTGATGGCGCAGCCTGACGTAGCGACAAACCCGACATTATTGCAGCAGTATGCCCGCGAACAGCGCGAGCTAGAGGCGCTAGTGATGGCGTTTCGCCAGTATAAGCAGACGCTGCATAGTATAAATGAAACTCAGATGTTATTGGACGATGGGCTTGACCCTGAGATGCGCTCGCTGGCTCAGGAAGAGATGGACATGCTGCGTGAGCAGCGGTCTGCGATCGAGGGAAATATTAAATTATTGTTGCTGCCGAACGATCCAAATGATGCCAAAGATGTGATTATTGAAATTCGCCAGGGCGCTGGCGGCGACGAAGCGGCGCTCTTTGCGGCCAGCCTCTATCGTATGTACTATCGCTATGCCGAGACCCGTGGCTGGAAGCTAGAACTGGCCAATGTGAGCGAGAACGGCGTTGGTGGTTTTAAAGAGGTCGTTTTCTCAATTCGGGGCGAGGGTGCCTATAGCCGCTTGAAGTATGAGGGTGGTTCGCACCGCGTTCAACGTGTACCCGAAACCGAGGCACGCGGGCGCATCCATACCAGTACGGCTACTGTAGCTGTATTGCCGGAAACTGCTCCAACTGATGTCGACCTGCGAGATGACGATTATCGCGTTGATGTGTTTCGGAGCGGGGGGCATGGTGGTCAGGGAGTCAATACCACAGACTCGGCGGTGCGGATTGTGTATAAAGGCGGTACCCCCAATGAAATTGTGGTAACGTGCCAGGATGGGCGTTCGCAACTAAAAAATAAGGAAAAGGCTCTGTCGGTCTTACGGGCCAAGCTCTATGCGATTGAGCAAGAGAAACATCATCGCGAGTTGGGGGCATCGCGGCTGGCCCAGGTGGGTACAGGCGAGCGCTCGGAGAAGATTCGCACTTACAACTTCCCGCAAGATCGTGTTACTGATCATCGGATTGAGCAGAATTTTTCCAATCTGCCGGGCATTATGGATGGCGATCTGGATCGATTGATCGATGCGTTGATTGTTCAGGATAATGCACAACGGTTAGCCGAGGCCGGTATCAATTAGATAGCGCGTGCGTCTGATCGGACAAAAGAGAGGTGCATATAGTGGGAATAGCGCGGCGCTATTTCCTTTTTTTTCTCTGTTGTTGCTGGATGGCTGCGCTCTCTATGATACGAAGGAGCTGTGCTGTGCTTACACCAGAACTGGATCTGTTTATTGAGCGGATGCCCAAAGTAGAATTGCATCTCCATCTGGAAGGAACCATTCAACCCAAGACGCTGCTGGAACTGGCTCAGCACAACCAGGTGGAGATTCCGGCGCGTGATGTGGCTGGTGTCGAGCAACTCTTTCGCTATCACAATTTTGGTGAGTTTCTCACAGTGTATATGGCCCTGGCACGGGCAATTGTCAGTGGCGAGGATTTTGAACGCCTGGCCTACGAATCTGGTATGATGCTGGCCCATCAGCATGTCCTCTATGCCGAGGTGATGCTGTCGCCAATGCAGCATCTGTTGCGTGGCATGAATATGGTCGAGGCGATCGAGGGTACTGTAGCGGGCTTTCGTCGGGTTGAGCGCGAAACGGGCCTGGTTGTGCGTCTGGGGTTAGATTATGGCCGTCAGTATGGCCCGGACCAGGCCTGGCCAGTGCTAGAGATTGCGCAGCAGGCTATGACTGCCGGGGTGGTGGCCTGGTCTATCGGTGGAAATGAGATAGGGCATCCGCCAGAACCATTTGCCGAAGTCTTTGGGGCGGCACGGGCAGCCGGCCTGCATGTGATGGCACACGCTGGCGAGGTTGTCGGCCCTGCCAGTGTCTGGGGAGCGGTCGATGTCCTGCATGTCGAGCGGCTCGGCCATGGTATCCGTAGTATTGAAGATCCGGCCCTGGTTGCGTATCTGCGTGAACGGCGCGTGGTGTTGGATATCTGCCCCACCAGTAACATGCGCACGGGAGCAGTGGCTTCCTGGGATGTTCACCCGTTGCGTCAGTTGTTTGATGCTGGTGTGCTGGTGACGCTTAACTCGGATGATCCAACCTTCTTTCATACCACGCTGACCGATGAGTATCGCAAGGTAGTTTGCTTCTTTGATTTTACTGTAGATGAGCTGTGTACGCTGGTGTTGAACGGCGTACGGGCTTCCTTTCTGCCTGATCAGGAGCGGGCAGCGTTGCTGCACCAGATCGAAGCCGAGTTAATTGCCCTGCGGGGTGAGCTGGGTGTGTAGCGTTGTTATACGCATGCAGTGTTTCAACTTGCTGGCAGTATAATCACACGCCGATCGAGATCGCGCTGCTCACGATAGAGAATCGCAATGTTACCAATCATTGCCACCAGGATACTCGCCGAACGATTCGCCATGTCTTCGGCGAAGATCTGTTTCTGGTCTGATGCGTCGGCAAATTTTACTTTGATTAACTCGTGAGCGTCGAGTTCCTGATCGATTTTATGCACAACGGCCTCGGTCAGGCCCTGTTTGCCAACCTGCACAACAGGTTTCAAGTGATGGGCCATTTTGCGCAAATAGCTGCGCTGGGTGCTGGTTATGTCTTTCATGTGCAAGCCGATTCTGCTGTAAGGCGCTTAATAAGGTCTGGTAAGAGGCCAATATGTTCAAGTTCGTAGTAGTTTGTTTCGCTCTGTTCCAACGATGATACTGTCTCGTGAACCCAGGTCATATGATAGGGAATATGTACGGCCTGCCCACCGATAGCTACAACCGGTACAATATCCGAGCGTATCGAGTTTCCTACCATCAGGAAACGCTGTGGATTGATCCGATGTTTGCGTAGAACTGCCGTGTAGCTGTCAGCGGTTTTGTCGCTGAGTATTTCAACATGGGCAAAATACCCCCCCAGACCTGACCGCGCAATTTTGGTTTCCTGATCAAACAGATCGCCCTTGGTGATGATCATCAGTTGATAGGTTTGCGCTAAGCTGGTTATAACGTCCTCAACCTGATCAATCACCTGAATCGGGCTTTTGAGCATGTCCCTGGCAAAGTCAATAATCGACTGGATCTCTTTACCCTGGATCTGCCCCTGGGTCAATTCTATCGCTGTTTCGATCATCGACAGGGTGAAACCCTTGATGCCATAGCCAAACGAGTGCAAGTTACGCATTTCGATGGCATACAGGCGTTCTTCAATCCATTCCTGACTATGGTAGCTAGATAACAGGTTTACGAATTTTGCCTGGGTCATGGAATAGAGTTGTTCCGTGTGCCATAATGTATCGTCGGCATCGAAGGCGATGATATCAAACATGCGTTACAATCCTTAACATTCTGGCCAGCCATGCTGCTACGGGGCGTTTCTATAGGTAGAGAATATGTGTTTCTATACAGCCGCTGGTATGTGCCTGGTATGGGTGTTGTTGTACTCTCCGGCAGTTGCTTGAAACCGTATGACACCCTATATTGTACCAGAACTCCTGGTATACTTTTTGTATCAATAACAGGAGTTACGTGGTCTTCCGTCCAAAGGCAGCTATTCGCCTCCGGCAGGGCGGAAGAAGATCATCTTTTTTCCAGAATTTTTCGCCTCCGGCGAAAAATTCTGGAAAAAGAAGTAAAATTCCACGCTGCCGCAGGCGAAACACGTCTTTTGTTCCGACAAACG
>RRYU01003612.1_pt1 | contig 26539 bp, 23 predicted proteins | sample 2162651 | NCBI WGS metagenome assembly RRYU01 (sample SAMN10267283, study PRJNA491782) | microbial mat metagenome | isolation source: biomat in the production well | place: Japan: Minami-Kanto gas field, natural gas well KTG3 | collected 2017-06 | reverse complement strand
GGGGAGAGGGGGCAAGGGGGTGAGGGGCTTCTGGGCGTCCTGATGCAATCCGACAAAAAAGTCTACACCTGAAAGCACCTCCCTGCCCCTCTCTTCCTATGATAAGTCATCACATCCTCACCTTTTCTTCATTTTGCGCATAGACAACATCCTATCTATGCATCATTGAAACGCCTTTCTGCTGTTTTCGACCTGTTCATCGGTTATACGAAACAGGATGAACAGCGCAAGGTTGCATGCGATGTATACCCATGCTATAATCCCAGGCGACAAAGCGATCTTGCACAAAGGGTACTATCACACTTGCCAACTTAATAACATCCTAACTCATCAAGAGAGGCTGAGGGACTGGCCCGACGACGCCCGGCAACCCCACGATCAAGCATGAGATATTTCTATATACTCCTCATATATGATCGGGAAGGTGCCAACTCCTGCAGGATGGTAATTTACACCATGTCTGGCAGATGAGCGAGATAGTAGCAACAAGCCTCTCGTGCTACGAGCAGGCTTTTTTTATAGTCGAGGTTAAGCATAGAGGAAAGACAGCATGAATGACACCGAGTTGCGTACAGTCTGGTGGGAAGATGGCAAGGTATGTCTGATTGATCAGTTGCTGCTGCCGCATCAGTATATTGTTGTCCGCTGTGAGACTCTACAGGAGGTTGCCAGTGCCATTAAGACAATGCAGGTACGTGGCGCACCTGCTATTGGATGTACAGCAGCATATGGAATGGCCCTGGTAGCCCAACTGCACCAGTCGAACAAAACAGACGAATTGCTGGCAGAGTTAGCGCATGCCAAAGAGTTTCTGGATGCCCAGCGACCAACAGCCATCAACCTGGCATGGGCCACCACCCGCATGATCCAGGTTGCGCGACGACTCGCCAGCACAGCCTCACCAGATGAGCTACGTACGCATCTGCTAGAAACAGCCCATGCGATCCTGAGTGAAGACCTGGCAATGTGTCATGCAATAGGAGATCATGGTGCCGAGCTTATTCCCGATCGTGGCCGGGTGCTAACCCACTGCAACGCTGGTGGACTGGCTACCGCCGGTTATGGCACGGCACTTGCGCCTATTCGTACCGCCCATAGTCAAGGGCGCCCCATCCATGTTTTTGTGGATGAAACACGCCCATTTCTACAGGGAGCACGCCTGACAGCCTGGGAATTACATCAGGCCGGTATAAGTCAGACCTTGATCACCGACAATATGGCCGGGTATATGATGCGGCGTGGTGAAATCGATTGTGTGATCGTCGGTGCAGATCGGATTGTCGCCAATGGAGATGTCGCTAATAAAATCGGCACCTATAGCCTGGCCGTGCTGGCTCAGGCCCACAGATTGCCCTTCTATGTAGCCGCACCATCGTCGACAATAGACCTGTCACTTGCTACTGGCGATCAGATACCAATTGAAGAACGCGATGCTGGCGAAGTGACCCACCTGGCAGGACACCTTATTGCACCCGAGGGTGTCATGGCTGCCCATCCAGCTTTTGATGTTACTCCCCATACCTTCATCACAGCTATTATCACGGAACAAGGAGTCATAGAACCACCCTTTGCAGATGGATTGCGCACGGCTGTGGGGACAGCGCGGCAATCTGCCGAATATTAGCCCACCACCTGGATACGGATCAATCGGCTATGCCTCTTTCTTTTCAACCGGCATGCCTACCAATAGCACATGGTGGACTGCCACATCACTATGGATCTCAGGCGCTGAACCTCTTGTTTCAGACCACGCCAGACCTGCTAAACTGCCCACAGCTTCCGCAACGAAGCTTCTATGAGCAGAGCCATGTGCAGTGTAGTATCGGGTTTCCCGGCCTGGTTCTGGATGAACCGAGCCAGCGCATCTATGTTGACCGAAAGCAGGCCGAACACGAGATAGACCAGCTATGCCTGGCCTATCTTCAGGATAAAGCTACCTATGCAGCATTACCGCCTGAAAAAACGCCTGTTCTGTCTGAATTACGCCGTAGTCTGGTTCAGGGACACAACCGCCTGGCAGTTGGTAGCCAGATCCAGGGACCAATTAGCGCCGCACTCCAGATCACCGACGATGAACATCGCCCGTTGATCTATGACCCGATGTTGCGTGATGGGTTGGCCCAGTTTCTGATGCTACGTATCTCCTGGCTGATTACTCAACTGTCAGACCTGGGGCCTGAGGTTATTATCTGCTTGAATGAACCATTTCTGGATGCATTTGCTCTGCCATCATTCCCGCTCGACTGGGAAGATGGCCACGAGTTGCTTGAAATGGTGCTTACCAGCATCTCTGGCGGGTGTCGCGGGTTGATTGTGAATGGAGGGGTTAATTGGATACGTCTGTTTGCGACGTCCGTTGAGTATATTCACTTCAATGCTTATCACTATGGAGCATCGCTGCTAGAGGCAACCCGACCGCTGGCAGACTATCTGGATCGTTCCGGTGTCATCGCCTGGGGCATTGTTCCCGCTGATGCAGATGATCTGGCTGGCGAAACAGCGGAAACCTTACTGATACGTATGGAGTATCTGATCAGACGACTGGTAGCTACCGGGCTGTCGCAGGAACAGTTGCTCCAGACAGCCCTGATCAGTACCAGCGATAGCCTGGCACACGTGCCGGTACAGATGGCTGAACATGCCATGGCCCTCTGTGCAGAAATATCAACCCTGGTGCGCGAGAAATACGGGTTGATCTAAAAGGAGGAAATGAGTGCGTATTATTGTAACAGGGTCGCTTGCGTATGATTACATTATGGACTTCCCCGGGTTCTTCAAAGATCATGTCTTACCGGAAAAGGTTCATATGCTCTCGGTTAGTTTTCTGGTCGACTCAATGCGTAAAATGCGCGGTGGAGTAGCGGGGAACATTGCCTATAGCCTGGCACTGCTGGGTACACGGCCGCTTATCGCAGCCACCGCCGGGCAGGATTTTCAGGACTATCGCACGAGACTGGAACAGATAGGGGTTGACACCAGCGGCATTCTTGAAATCGAAGATGAATTTACTTCTTCTTGCTTTATTAATACCGACCGTGCCAACAATCAGATTGTCGCCTTCTATGCTGGAGCAATGGCACAGGCCAGCCAGGTTTCCCTGCCAGATCTGGGGGTGACATCAGAAGACCTGGTGCTGATTTCACCAACAGATCCTCAGGCCATGGAACGCTATGTGCGGGATTGTCAGGAGCATGGAGTTCCGTATATCTTTGATCCTGGGAAGCAGACCCCTCGTCTGGAAGCTGAGCATATCCGCCTGGGGTTGGCAGGTGCGCATGTGCTGGTAGGCAATGACTATGAATTTGCCATGATGGCAAAGAAACTTGGCATCAGTGAAGCCGAATTGATCGCCTCTGCGCCAATTACAGTTATTACGCGCGGTGCCAGCGGATCAACCATTTATACCAGTGCAACCGACGGACAGGGGCTTACCATTCCGTCTGCTGTACCTGAAGAAGTACGTGATCCCACCGGGGCAGGTGATGCCTATCTGGCCGGGCTGGCCTTTGGCATTATGCATGAACTCCCCCTGGAGGTAACAGGACGGATCGCCGCACAGACGGCGGTCTATGCAATCGAGCAGCGGGGCTGTCAAGAGCATACGTTCACACGTGCTGAATTTGTATCACGTTATGCCGCATCGTTTGGATCGGATGATCGAGTGGAGGCAGTAGTAGTCTCAACTCAGACTACCCTGGATTAAGTACAAGGAGCAGCAAACCAACATGAAGTACGATGTGAAGGATATCAATCTGGCCGAGCAGGGACGTAAGCGCATGGAGTGGGCAGAGCAAGAGATGCCTGTCCTGCGCCTGGTACACGAGCGATTTGTCAAAGAACGCCCGCTTGAAGGCATCAGACTCAGCGCCTGTTTGCATGTCACAACCGAGACAGGCAACCTGATGCGTACCCTGGTGGCTGGCGGTGCCGATGTCTTGTTGTGTGCCTCAAACCCGCTCAGTACCCAGGACGACCTGGCGGCAGCGCTGGTGGCCTTTGATAACATACCGGTTTTTGCGATCAAGGGCGAGAGCAATGAAGTCTACTACCAGCATATTATCGCAGCACTTGACCATAATCCCCATATTACGATGGACGATGGGGCTGACCTGGTGAGTGGTGTGTTAAAACAACGCACAGATTTGATTCCGAGCATGTATGGCAGCACCGAGGAAACCACAACGGGTGTCATCCGGCTGAAAGCTATGGCCGCCGATGGTGTGTTAAACTTCCCGGTCATTGCCGTCAACGATAGCGATACCAAGCATCTGTTTGACAATCGCTATGGTACCGGGCAGAGTACGATCGATGGAGTCATCCGTGCCACCAATGTGCTTCTGGCTGGCAAAACATTCGTAGTTGGTGGGTATGGCTTCTGCTCACGGGGTATCGCCGAGCGCGCCAGGGGCATGGGGTCAAATGTAATTGTCACCGAAGTTGACCCGGTGCGTGCCCTGGAAGCAGCCATGGATGGCTATCGCGTGATGCCCATGGAACAGGCCGCTGCTCTGGCTGATTTTATTGTGACCGCAACCGGTGATAAACATGTGATCGATGCAGCCGATTTTGCAGCGATGAAAGATGGTTGTATCATTGCCAACAGTGGTCATTTTAATGTTGAAATCGATATCTCGGCTCTGGAAAAGATGAGTGTCGAGAAGCGCCAGCCGCGTGCATTTGTCGACCAGTATATTTTGCAAGACGGGCGGAAAATCAATCTACTTGGCGAGGGACGTTTGATCAACCTGGCCAGTGCCGAAGGCCATCCCAGCGCCGTTATGGATATGAGTTTCGCTAACCAGGCGCTGGCCAGCGAGTTCCTGGTTAAAAACAAGGGTAAACTGGCACATGGTGTGCATGCTCTACCAAAGGAATTGGATCGAGAAATTGCCGCACTCAAGCTGAAGGCCATGGGCCTGGCAATTGATATCCTTACGCCAGAGCAAGATCACTATCTGAATTCCTGGCAAGAGGGCACCTGATAGACTCTGGAATGTTGCAAGGTAGGAGTAGGAGGTCAAGCCAGATCGTTCTTTTGTATGCACATGTGTACAAAAGTGACCAGGATGAGGAGCATGAAAGGAGTATCAGTGCCGCACCATCCCTTTCCCGGAGGCACCAGTGGAGCGAGAACCAAGCACGCTGGATGGCTGACGATGGGCTGTCAGAGATGCCCGGTTGCGCTACCCACGTTTAAAGAGGCCCCCTGGGGCGGGTGGATGCGAGATGGTATCCTCGACAGGAGTGATTCAGGTGAGAGCAACCAGATTGCCTGAAGCGGCTACCAGGCCTGACCTGGTCGTCCCCGGTCGTGGCTACGTCGGGACGTAAAACACGCCTGTGGACTGCGTGTCAGACGCTCATGTGCGAGCGCCGTGCAGGATGAAGCAGGAATTTCTTCGGAATCAAGAGTGAGTACTTTTGAGTACTTAGAAAGTAGCAGCGTTATCCCATGTCTGTCGAAGGAGACCCCTATCAGCAACCGGCCTGGGCACCTTCAGAAGGCGCTATGCAGTCGTCTATGTCGGAAGGTGCTGAACTAACAACCAACGGCGATCGCTGGGCGTTAATCGCTCTGTCTGTTAGCCTGGCGATCATTCTGTCGTCTTGTGTGCCTGGTTTTAGTTGCCTGGCCCCGCTGGTCGCCGGTATTATTGCGTTGACCCAGGCTAAAAATGCCAGCAATCCTGCGCGTGCGCGTACTTACGGCTGGATTGCTACGGCTATTGGCATTGTGTTGCTAGTGGGTGTTTTGCTTATTGTGGTTCTGTACGGAGCGTTGATTGCCTCGACGATCAATGAGATGAATCGTGAATTCCGCTAACGGTGATAACGCTCTCGAAATGGTCATACGTTATTTGTCAGCCATGAACAGCCAATGATGGGTTCCTGGTTCATGGACAGTTCAAGCAGGAGATTAGTGTGTCAACGACATTTATGCAGTCCCCACAACTTTTCTTTACGAGTGAGTCGGTAACGGAAGGACATCCCGATAAAATCTGCGATCAGGTGAGTGATGCGATCCTGGATTCGTTGCTGGCCCAGGATCCGCGGGCCCGTGTGGCCTGCGAAACGGCTACTACCACCGGCCTGGTGGTGGTGATGGGTGAGGTGACAACCAGCGCCTATGTCGAAATGCAGGATGTTGTGCGCGATACGATTGCCGATATCGGCTATGTCGATGCGACTTTTGGCTTCGATGCGCGTACCTGTGGTGTGATGATCAGTATTAAGGGCCAGTCACCTGATATTGCCCAGGGTGTGGATCGTGCTCTGGAGATTCGGGATGCACGCATCACCGATGAAGAAGTGGCGACGATTGGTGCGGGCGACCAGGGGATGATGATCGGTTTTGCCTGCAATGAGACGCCTGAGTTGATGCCACTAACTATTAGCCTGGCTCATCAGTTGTCACTCCGCCTGGCACAGCTGCGTAAGAATGAGACGCTGCCCTATCTGCGTCCTGACGGCAAAAGCCAGGTGACGGTTGAGTATGCCTATGGTCGGCCTGTGCGGGTGGGCACCGTGCTGGTTAGTACCCAGCATGCGCCTGATGTATCGTCTCAGCGTATCCGCGATGATATGATCGAGCAGGTGATCCGTGAGGTCATCCCGGCAGAGTTAATGGATGATAAAACAAGTTATTATGTCAATCCCACCGGGCGCTTTGTCACCGGTGGCCCTCTGGGGGACGCGGGTCTGACTGGCCGTAAAATCATTGTTGACACGTATGGTGGCGTAGCTCGCCATGGCGGCGGTGCTTTCAGCGGCAAGGATCCAACCAAGGTTGATCGCAGCGCAGCCTATGCGGCCCGCTATGTGGCCAAGAATGTGGTAGCAGCCGGACTGGCAGATCGCTTCGAGGTGCAGATTAGTTACGCTATCGGCGTAGCCAGTCCTCTCTCGGTCAGCGTTGAGTCGTTTGGTACCGGTAAGGTAAGCGATGAAATGCTGCAGCGCCTGATAATGGAGCAGTTCGATCTGCGCCCTGGTGCAATTATCCGCGACCTGGATCTGCGCCGCCCGATCTACCGTGCAACGGCTGCCTACGGTCACTTTGGCCGTACTGACATTGATGCTCCATGGGAGCGTACCGACAAGGTTGAGCAGTTGCGTGCCGCTGCTGGACTCTAATTGGCGGCAAAGCCGCCAAAACGAACCGAAAACACGCTATTTTACGGGGGCCGGAGGCCCCCGTACTCCTATCCCGAAAGGCGCGGCATCCAGCTATCTTTGTGTAGCTTCATCTCAAAAAACTGTACCCATGCACCACGTCGTTCGCGCCGGAAGAAGGGTACTAACTCGCTGTACGCTGGATCATCTAGCAAGCGTAGAGACGGATCCGGGCCGATATGACGCCAGTCGCTACCGACATAGCGAAACCCCAATCCTTCATAACAGCGTACTGCACGACGATTGAAGGCTGCCACATCCAGAAGCATAGCATGGAAGCCCATAACGCCGAAGAAGTGATCCAGAAAAAGCGCCAGTGCCTCTGTTCCCAATCCCTGACCAACAAACGGTGACCCCAGCGATATGCCCAGACGGGCACGATGAACGTGTGGCTCAAGCTCACGTAACGAAATACGACCGATCAAGTTATACTGGCAATTCTCTACTGCCCAGACACGCCGGATATTCGAGGAATAAAAATACGAGCGCGATCCATTCCAATCATGGCTGCGCGGCGTATTCCAGAATGAACTGAATGGATCGCCATAGCGCGGCCAGGATTCCTGAGCAATCAAGTCCCGATACTGCCAGGGACGAATACGTATCCGCTCACTCTCCATGAGTTCGATATCAAGCTCGTTGATCACGCCTACTTCTCCTGATATGCCTCATCTCCGATTGCTTCAACTTATTCCAGAGCAGTCAAATACGTTTGTGACACCCAACCTTCAACAACTGTGCCATCGACCCTGGCCCGAACCTGGATCCAGTCTGTTTCGCCAATCCTGACCGGGCCACCCACCTGACGAACCTGTGTACCATTTGGAATCGCCTGTAATATGGTGCTATCGCTTACACCTGGTCGGTCACGTACATTCAGAGCCGCTGCATTGACAACAAACAGTGCCCCCTGATCACCTCCTGGCAACCAGTCAGGCAGCGTAAACCCGGTATCGGGAAGTGCTGGTAAACTGGGACGAGGCAGTTCAATCGCAAAGATGCGATCCATCACAAAGCTGGCCCCGATATAACTGACCGCACCTATCGTACAGAGCAAGAACAACACGACAATCCAGCCAGTTATGCCATGACGTATCATTTTGCGCTGGATTGTCTCGCGGCTCAACGGACGCAATCCATCCTGGTCATCTGCGCGGGCAGACGGTACAGCTTGTGACGACACAGATGGCTGACGTGGCACTGGTAGCGGCACAGCCGCTGGTGCAATCACTGGAACTGGTCTGGGTACTTCGGCGCGACCAGATCCAACCGTACGGGCCGCAACGGATAAAGCGACCAGACGTTGTGTATCTGCCGATAGATCGCTTAAGACAGCAGCCAGTGCATCACTGAAGGCCGAGGCATCCGCGAAACGTTGATTCGGATCATGCGCCAGAGCACGAAGTAGCAGGCGTTCCAGGGTCGGTATCTGGATGTGTGGACACATTGCGGATAAAGGGGGTATGTGGGTACTGACATGCGCCTGACTTACACTCCACGGATCGGTGCCACGTACCGGACGTTGCCCGGTAACCAGTTCATACAACAGAATACCCAGCGCATAAACCGTCGCCGCCGGGCCTGAGGGATGCCCTGTTGCACGTTCAGGCGCACGATAGTGCGCCAGATCCAGAGCAGCCTCTTGTGCAGTCAGATACCAGTTTTCAACCAGCTTGACCCGCTGCTCATCAACAAGCAACACATTGCTACTACTGATTGGCGGATGGGATACATGACGCATCTGACAGGCGGCAACTGCGCCAGCAACTTGATGTACATACAGCAGCGCTAACTGGATCGTTACCTGCCCTTGCACAGCCAGCGCTTTACCAGTAACATACTCGGTGATCATATAGGGCCGATCCTCAATGATCCCGCTATCGAACACCTCTAACAATGTGGTATGTGAACGCTGCGCACCAGCATTGATCTCACTCACAAAACGCTGTTTGAGCGATTCCTGTTCTACTAACTCTTTACGTAGAATGTGCAGCAATACCGTGCGCCGCAGGCGCTCGTCGGTGGCCTGGTACACACTGGCCAGGCGGCTATCACCGAGGTACTGCACGATGCGATAGCGCCCAAACAGCAGCGCGGTAGATAAATCTGTGGCAGGCGTATCTGTCATAACCTCTACAAACAGCTATGTATCACGGAAATATTGTCTATTGAACGAGACAGTACATGCGATTATAGCACGCCGGAGGGATAGAGCGCAATCTCTGACTCATAACGGGGCTGCGCTGAAAATAGCATATTTTTATTCGTGGTGGTGTGGCGCAGCCACATGATTGCTACGTCAAAGTCATTTTTCAGGCGGGGGTCGTGGCTTCAGCCGGTTCAGGCATGTCTTGCGGAAGCCAACTGACATCTTGCAGGGATGGGTATCTCTTGACTTTGACGTGACCCTATCATAATGTAACTATTCACAGTGAGGGAAAAAATATTTACCACAGAGGCACAGAGGATCGCCATCTGTTCTGCTCGTGCCCATATCGTGATCAACCGCAGGCAGGAACCGATCCCCCACGAGTAAACACGTACGAGTACGACAGCCATTTGACAGCGGGATAGAGAAATAGAGAGGAATAACGCAACAGAAAACAATTGCGGTATGCATGCATAGTTCTGCCACGATAGAATACACTGAAGAAGCGTGAAGATAAGCATTCAGGAGATCGGACGACATAACTGAGGCTAACATTCCCAGGGTATTTGCCCATAGAGAATCCAGTAGATACCAAACTTAGCCAGTTCGCTTAACACAGCCTGGCGGCTGAATGGATCATGCCACCAGGAATCTGGACCGCCCCCTTCCATAGGTGAGGCATCAAAATAGATATTGATTCCGCTCCCAGCCAGGTGGTGCGTAATAGAACACATCGCACGCCGACTATGCCACCAGTCGGTAACAACCAGAATATGTGTGATATGCTGTTGTTGGGCCTGAACAGCAAGCTTCTGGCCATCCATCCAGGTGCTGTCTGTCACCAGATAGGTGATATCATTGGCTGGAACTCCCTGACTAGTCATCAGAGCAATAGTTGTTGCCTGTTTGGAAGCATAACCCGTGTGCCACATTTGGGGGGCGATCCCCTGATGATAGCGGTCAATACCATGCAGTGTACGATTACGCCCACCACCATAGACGGCAATCACATCGGACGAATGTACCTGTGAGGGGTAGGCCAGCCAGTGTCCAATTGCAGGCAACCAGACACTGCTGGTGATGAAAACCAGGGCAGCAGCTACCAGAAACACAACCATTCCGCGTACACCCCGACGCGAGAAAAGGCGGCATGTCCGAGGGGATAACGTCGTCAGTTCCACATGCAATCTCCAGGATATCAGAATATGCTCAAACGCTACACCTGGGCTTTGTTTGCAGCAGTTGACTGGGTGAAAGGCCTTCTGCTATAGTACCACACCAAGAATTAATCTGCATTGCCATTGGGATTCCACGAGCATGGCTTCGTTTTTATGCACATTCTTATGTTCCTTTAAATGTCAAAACGACACCCATGGTTTTCACGATAATGAGCAGATCTAGCACAAACGATTGATGCTTAATGTAGTACAGGTCGTACTGCAATTTGATCAACGCATCTTCGACACTGCTCCCATACCGATACTTCACCTGTGCCCAACCAGTGAGCCCCGGGGTCACACTCAGTCGTGTGCGGTAAAACGGAATTTGTTGCTCAAGTTGATCTACAAATTGCGGGCGCTCAGGGCGGGGGCCAACAATACTCATATCCCCTTTCAGGATATTTATTACCTGCGGCAATTCGTCTAGCCGAGTGCGACGCAAAAATCTGCCCAGGCGTGTAATACGCGGATCGTTTTTCGCAGCCCATTTCGCCTGTCCTGTTTGCTCAGCATCTGGTATCATCGAGCGAAACTTAAGCAAACGGAATGGCACTCCATATTTACCGGATCGCTCCTGTTTATAAAAAATAGGCCCCGGACTATCCAGATAGATAGCTAGAGCAATCAAGGGGAAGAGGATTGCCAGAAACATTAACCCAAACAAAGCTACGCTTATATCAATGAATCGCTTGAAGATCTGGAAAAAAATAGGTGTTTTAGCATTGGATGATTCCAGAAACCACTGTGGTCCTAGATGTTCCACCGGAACACGCCCCATGACTTCTTCATAGAGGAGGGTCATTGGTTTGACTTCAATACGCCGTTCGTAACATTCTATAAGAAGGGTGAACAAATCATCGTGCAGATCATGTTGCATGGATAAGATAACCTCATCAGCACCTGTAGACTGCACCAGTGATATCAAATCATTACAGGTACCCAGGACAGGTAAACCAGCAACATAGGTCTTTTGTATTGCCGGGTCGTCGTCAACAAAACCGATGAACTCATAATCTCTCAGATTCTGGCGTATTGTACGAATCAACGCACGACCTGACACCCCCACCCCTACAATAATGGCCCGTCGTCGTAATGAGGGGCTCGTTAAGAGTCTAGCATAGCCAAAACGCCAGAGCATAACCATAGGTAATAAAGCAAGCAGAAACATGCCTGGAACCAGACGCGGCGGTGTATAGAGATCAAACGTAGCAAGATGCTGGTCGGGTATGGAATTCAGAAATACCGCCGGACGACCAAATATGAAGAAGGCTACCAGATATAATACGCCAGCTTCAACTGTTGTCAGGAGTAGCCGTGGCGCAATCTGCGTATGGTTGCCCGCAACCCGTATATCATAACAATCATTGATTGCAGCCAGCATCAGCCAGATGGCTGCAAGTAGAGTGAGCCAGATCACGTGAGTTTCCTCCAGATAGAAACAAACGGAAACAATTATTAGCATACATAACCAGGGGGAAAGGTTTTAGCCAGAGCCACAAGCACCTTCAGCCTGACAAAGTGTTTTCGGTTTGTTAGACATGGTTCACGGTTACTTTACACGTTGGTTTGGATGATACGCCCTCACCCCCTGCCCCCTCTCCCTAAGGGAGAGGGGGGAAACGGGGCGTCCTGGCGGCACACGCGGCGCGTGTGCCGCCAGGACGCCCCGTCCGGTTCCCCCGCCCCTTGCAGGGGCGGGGGCCAGGGGGTGGGGTGATTCACGCCACCAATCTGTCTGTGATAGGTACAGTAAACTTGGTCATCCTGAAACCATGTCTTAGCGCGAATAAGCAGTGGGTTCAGTAAGCACGGCTTGTAGACGCACCTACACCACAAGGATCTTCCCACGTCCACGTTAACCCAGGCCTTTTTCGCACAAACAATATCCTTCGCCCCTACGGAAACTATGTCTAACAGCAATTTATTCCCGATTTTGTCGCCTGTGGCGACAAAATCGGGAATAAATGAGGTAAAGCACTTTGCTGCAACAGACGACAAATGTTCTTTGTTCGGTCAGGCATCCGCTTTGTATACCGACTATGTACCTGCTGTGATTATAGGACTGAGTGAACCCATAGTGCTACTAACCCTGATAACGAAATAAACAATGTATCTCCCAAAATAAGCAACAGGCGGCGTTCAGAGAACCGAGGAACCAGCTTGAGTTTAGACCTGGGCTGTGTCGTCCTATTACTACTTAGTAGGTTGATCATACTCACTCCCCCTAATGTATTTCACTTTGTAGAACCAGAACTCTGTCTCTCCGTTAGATAAGATTGCACAGACCCGATATCAGTTTCACAGAGGCATACCTTCAGTTGTTATACTGTTGCAAAACAAACGTCGTTATTAGCTGTATGCTTGACTATGGCATCTCTGTGAACCGTGTCCCACTCTCCCTATTGCTTGTCTCTGCTATTTATTCTATTTCTTCTCCTTCGTTTCAATGGCAGAGCCAGAATATGATTGTATCCATGCTGGTTTTGCTATACGTTTCTGCATCAGCAAAGGATGGTATATAGCGTAGAAACTAATCAGTGTTCTGTTTCTGAAGGCGGCGTTGTATAAATATGTCGCGGATGTAATTGTATGTTTGCAGCGGCATCATATGCTTACCCAGGCGAAGAATTGTTCCTCGCAGCCGCCGCTTGATAATATAATCTGGCTTTTGCAAAACGATTCGTTCAAGCGTGCGCAGAGGCATACCCTGAAACATCGCAATACGGTTCACCACACGCTCTGTTTTGACTACAGCAAGATTATTCCACCACTCGACTGAATTGCCTAGCAAGGTATACCCTACTTGAAACGCATGTTTGCATACGATACGACTCATAAATCCGCCGGGCGCACTTAGTGCCCTGATAGGATCTCCCGTAATAGCTTCGAGCCAGGCTTTGCTCTCAGTCAATTCGGCATGTAATTGCTCTTTACTAATCCGCGAGAGAGGCGCATGGCTAACGCCATGACTGCCAATAGAGCAAAGAGACGCCAGTTCACGAATGTCATCACGCTGGAGATAGCCAGACCTGTTCTGGGAAAAATCCCGCGTAAGGAAGAAAGTGGCCTGCGCACCAGCGGCACACAAGACTTCGGCTGCCCACAGGTCGCTCTGGTATCCGTCATCGAATGTCATAACAACATATCGTTCAGGAAAATGATTATGCTTCAGGCGTTGCTCCAGGCCAGGGAATCCCTCGATGACAAAACCCTCGCTTATGAGCCAGGTAACCTGCTGACGAAAGTCGCCAGGACTGATGGTGTAGATATTGTCTGATTGATCGTCTAATGAGTGATACATCAGCGTAACAAATGTGGACATAGGAATTCTCTATTTCTGCTTAACAGACGTGATACCAGTTTGCGTTTACCAACCCTCGATCATAAAAATGCTTCTCCTGATGAGTTGATACACATAGCCCACGAGATAAGAGGGCGTCATTGTCCATAATGCGACACTACAGTACCACCAGATCTGCAAAAGCGAAGGTATCTCATCTATGGATCCATGCCAGATTTCGGCTTCAAGCCTATGATGGTACTTAGAAGTGACGCGTAAACTCTCCAGAAAGGGGATTGCACTAACTATCAGAACAAGTTGCCTGGTGTGTAGCCTGCCGCGTAGCACAAACAGATCCAGCAATCCGATCACGATAGCGCATAGGCCCACGAATAATGGCAGCCTGGCACGATATGAGGACTTATCCGCATGTAACGCAGCCGTTCTGCAGCGTCCTCTACCATAATTAAAGTATTGTTTGCGTAACCCTTTCCAGGTTGCTCTGGGAAAATACCATGACTTGATGTTTGAACTAACATAAATGGCTTTCGGGTTGACTTTTCTGAGTCGCACATTAAACTCAGCGTCTTGATTGCAAATCTGTGCGAGATCAAAATAAGATCTGACCGTTCTACCAGGCACATCCACACTGCCGTATGGTGTCGGTCGCAGATGGGACGTATCCAACTGCTCGAGATCGCGCTTCCACCAGCACCCAAACGACACCGAGTCGGATGTTCCGTTATAGGTTGCCCCACGGCGGCGTGTGCCTCCATTGCCCAGGATGCTCTTTGATGCAATCGCTAATCCGGCCTGGAACGGCGTGCTGGCAATATACTGCGGGCTGCCTCCCACATTCAGCGCCTGCGTCTCGATCAAGGTAGCAATACACCGTTCGATATAATCGGGTGCATACGCTGAATGCCCATCCGCACGCAGCAGAATCTCGCCGCGCATCTCGGCAATGCCAATATTCAGGCCCGCTGATTGGATCATAAGCGGGTTATGCAGCAGGCGCACCCGGGGGTCGTGCATGGCTAGCTCCTGCACGATCGCCTGGGTTCCATCGGTACTCCCCCCATCAACCACCAGCACCTCCAACAAGTTCGGGTAGCCCGTCTGCAAGAACCTGCTCACCACCCGTGCGATGTGGGCAGCCTCATTCAAGGTAGGTATCACGATGGTCGCGGACGGGTGGTCGGTATGTCTGGCAAAGGTAGTAATATCTGAAGGATCGGCATGGATCAAACCGTTTTGCAGTATAGAATCGGGCGATATGTCCAGAGACGGTATCATAACAGTAGCTCCTGACTGGTGGGTGTTCAACTCAGGGGAATCCGCATCCATATAAGGATGATGTGAGCCATTACGCAATATGATCGCCAGGTGTATGCCTAGAAACTATCACCACCCATCGATGCGGAGAATGCTTCTTCGGATAAGTTGATACATGTAGCCAGCAACATATGATGGTATCATCGTCCATAATGCAAGGCTACAGTACAACCAGCGCTGTAGTAACGAAGGAGATCTTTTTTTATGCCCACGCCATATCTCGGCTTCGAAATATGATCGCAGAGATAGTGTCACGCGTAAACTTTCGAGAAATGGTATGGCACTGATAAACAACAGAAGTTGTTTCATGCGTAACTTCCCCTGTAATGCCAGAAGGTCAATCAATCCAAAAACCACAATAAGCCCCCCCGTAAGCAGGGGTAATTTTGCACGGGATGGTGATAGATCAGGATGAAGTGAGGCGGACCTGCAGCGTCCTCTGCCGTAATTAAAGTACTGTTTACGTAAGCCGTTCCAGGTCTTGCGCGGATAATACCATACCCTGATACTTGAACTAATATAAATAGCCTGGCGATTGATTTTCCGAAAACGTACATTTATCTCGGCATCCTCGTTTACGACCTGATCAATATCAAAATAAGATCTGACCGTTCTACCAGGCACATCCACACTGCCGTATGGTGTCGGTCGCAGATGGGGCGTATCCAACTGCTCGAGATCGCGCTTCCACCAGCACCCAAACGACACCGAGTCGGATGTTCCGTTATAGGTTGCCCCACGGCGGCGTGTGCCTCCATTGCCCAGGATGCTCTTTGATGCAATCGCTAATCCGGCCTGGAACGGCGTGCTGGCAATATACTGCGGGCTGCCTCCCACATTCAGCGCCTGCGTCTCGATCAAGGTAGCAATACACCGTTCGATATAATCGGGTGCATACGCTGAATGCCCATCCGCACGCAGTAGAATCTCGCCGCGCATCTCGGCAATGCCAATATTCAGGCCCGCTGATTGGATCGTAAGCGGGTTATGCAGCAGGCGCACCCGGGGGTCGTGCATGGCTAGCTCCTGCACGATCGCCTGGGTTCCATCGGTACTCCCCCCATCAACCACCAGCACTTCCAACAAGTTCGGGTAGCCCGTCTGCAAGAACCCGCTCACCACCCGTGCGATGTGGGCAGCCTCATTCAAGGTAGGTATCACGATGGTCGCAGCCGGGTGGTCGGCGTGGGTTGCACCGTCTTGTAGCATAGAATCGGGCAACACGTTTGCTGAAATATCTGGCTGAGAGATCTGCATAGTGCGATTAGACATACGTCCATCTCCTCAAAATGTATAGTAGTGAATAAACCGGTCACGGCGATGGGGAATACGACACAATCTCCTGATCCATGGCTGTTTTTGGAACGCGATCCCAGGTTGATTCAACAATATTATGGAGGCGCATACCCAGCACTTGCCAATCGATCGATCGCAGGGCAATTTCCCGCCCAGCCGCACCAATGTGTTCGCGACGTGCTGGGCAGTGTGCAAGATCGACAATATGCGCAGCGAATTCAGCAGCATCATGTGCAATCAAAACCGACTCGCCATCTTTCAGGGGAAAACCACGTACACCTTCCGGAGTAGCCACAATCGGAATAGCCATGGCCATAGCTTCGGCAATCTTTAACTTTGATCCATGTGTCTCCTGGAATGGTGCAATATAAATGTCACTCTGATTGAACAATGGGCGAATATCATCGACACGTCCGGTGAAACGCATATGCGACTGATGACTAAATTCCGACTGGGCCTGGGGCGAAAAGTTACCACCGACCAGCAGTTCAACATCGGGTAGTGCCTGTCGCACCAGAGGAAATATCTCACGTACAAACTGATGCAGCGCGATCATATTGCGCATTGCCGAGGTGCCCGTGAATAATAACCTCAGGGGTTGCTCTCGTAACGCCCGATCGGGACTATATTCTATGCAATCGATCCCATTTTCGACAACATCGACAGATAGATACGGCGCAACCGCAAGGGTCAGTTGTTTGTCTGACTCACAGACCGACACGACTCTGCCAATTCGCCTGTAGATTCGCCGATAAAAAATATCTGCCAGACGCCAGTTAACCAATGCACTCCACCTCATCAGGCGGTGCGTTGACTGCGATGCATAGACACGCCAGAAGTCGATATCAGCATTATGCTGATCAACAATCCAGTTGGGGGCGTGTTGATGACGAATGAATGTAGCCCAGTGACCAAAACTGGCATAGACAATACCCTGGAAGTTACGCATGCGTTCGAGCATATCGGGATGATCGCGAAAAGACACTTCTAGCACAGCACTGTGGTAAGGAAGTTGTGCGCCGAACATCAGCAGGAACGTGCGCAACCGATCCAGAAAAGTACTCTTCTTAATCGGTACCCGGATAACCTGCCGGGTGTACTTTTGTAATACTGTATGCTGTGCTTCAGATAATGGATGTAACTCTAGCAACACCAGATCGACATCAAAGGCTGTGCCTAACTCTTTCAGCAAACCTAGATTGCGTAGCTCTGCCCCCTGAGTTGGTGGCCAGGGGCAATCCCACATCAATAACATAAGTGGAATGTTACTCTTACGATGCATAAAAAGACTCCTTCTGTTGGGTATTTCCAGCATGCCCCCGGCGCGGAGACGGTCTACCTTATGAACAGCGTTTGTCTAATAGAAAGATCAAGTACAGGTTGGACAGACTTTGGCGTTTTGAAACGGGGCGTTTTTTGAACCAGACGGGATCATCCTGGATCATCCTGTACAGAGTCTTTACTCTATACTTCTAGCTGTATGGAAGATTCCCGTATTCAAGTCAGGTCGTATGACTGTCTGAACGGGCTGGGTGGATGTCTGAAAATTAGCAGTACGCAGTATGGCAATCAGCGCCATCACTGCCCAGAAGATCGGGTCAAGATAGTACCCTGATGAAAAATGAAGCATGAAGACAAGCAACAGCAACGGAGCATACAAAGACCAGTCTCTGATGCCGAGTGGACGAAATGTAGCCAGAATAAGCAGCAGGTGCAGCAGTATGCCCATCCACCCCTGCGTAACCTTCACAACCGTAAAGATATTATGGATATTGTTCACATAGACGCCAAAGCGGCGTCCATAGACTTCACCTATCAGCGGCGCATAACGCTCTTCCATACCAATACCATAGCCCGCAACAAAGTCGGTAAAGTGGTCAGATGGCCAGACAAGCAATGTCAACGCCCCCGCCACACGGACATTGGCCGATTCTTCATCGCCACTCGCAATACTATCGACACGTTCGGAGATACCTGGTAGCATTCCCTGCGCATAGAGGATACCAAGCAGCAGAGCGCCAGAGACACACAAAACCAGCATATTCACGCGCAGTTTCGAGCGACCGATAAAGATACCCAGCAGAATAGGCAGGATGCCAACCGCCCACCCACTAATAGAATATGATACAAGACTACCAAGAATCAAAAATACCAGCGCAAAAACCAGGAGGATACGATTACGTCCAGGGCTGGCACTGCAAAAGAAGAGACACAGTACTGCCGCAACAGAGAGAGCTATGGCATATGTAGAAGGCTCATACGATAAGCCCGCGGCACGTAAAATGCCACCAGTGCGATAGATATCGACACCTGGATCCCATGTACTTACACCCCACGGCTCAGGAACTACCGCTGGCACACTGGTATAATTCAAAAGAAAAAACTGGGCAACGCCCAGGATCCCGCAAATAAGGATCGTCGTAAGCAGGATCGGGGTAACCCGTTTAATATCATCTTGATCAATATGCAGACGCGAAATGAGCATATAGCTAAAGACATAAAGCATAAAAAGCTGTGCAGACTTCTGCCATTCACCATTCCCGATAATGCCAAGGAGTCCAGCACTGATAATCGTCCATGCAATAAGAATAATCCCTATGAAGAACGGTGTATCATCTATTGGGGGGCGACGGGGAATAAACACGGTTATGCCTGCCGCCGAAACAAGCAAGAGCAAGGGCAACGTAATCGCAAAGCCAGCGACATGAGCAAGAGCTATATTATTATAGAGTTGCCCAATAGCAGCAAGAATCACCAGCATAAAGGCAACGGTTGAAAGCTTAAAGGGCTTCGCAGCAAACGCTACGTGTGACAAACCCGCCTGCTGTGCGATTGTCGCTCGATCATTGCGTGGTGCATGCAGCATCTGACAACCTCTCATGCTCAGTGAACCGAGTTCCACTTACCCGAAACCTGCCGGTAGCCATGGGCAACCCCCTGCAAAACAGGACGCCAGCGTGTCGGCTGACGTCGGATGAAACGACTGAACTGAAGAGGTAGCCGCGATGGTGCATAATAAAGATGGAAGATAATATTCCACGGAAACCGTAGCCAGCGCTTTGCAATCAATAACCGATTACGTGTGATATAGTAATAGGCGTTTGGATTGCCTGCTCCGCCATGGCTTTTGGATAGACCGTGATAAACAACCGCCCGGGTTGCCACCACACACCGATACCCCTGTGACCGTCCGTACAGGCAAAAATCGGTATCTTCGCAGTACATAAACAGATCCGGGTCAACGAAATGACCAGTGTCGGTAATTCGCCGTTGAAGCAGATCGCGACGCAGCAACATTCCCGCTCCATCGGCATAATATGAGGGTAAGAAACTGGCGTTGGGTAACGTAGTAGTATTGCGCATAATTCCGAAAAGATGCGCAGGCCATCCTTGGCCAGCAAAAAGAATCTGCTCACCATCTTCGCTACGCACAAGCGCGCCAACCATTGCCGCATCCGCAGTATGAGCTACTTGTACCATATGGTTCAGTGCATCTGGGGCAATCAGGGCATCGTTATCGAGAAACAGCACAAAATCGACCGACTGCTTCAGCGTATACGCCAGCGCAATATTTGCGCCACCCGTAAAACCGGCGTTGTTTTCGACCCGGATAAAAATAAGCGGCACTGTGTCAAGCGTTGTAGACTGTTCGGCCTGCGCCTCGGTATATTCGATATACGGGATGGGTCTGGTCAAAGGGGGCAGCGTTTCGGGCAAAGCAGGGTTGACCTTTGCCAATAAAACATCACTATCACCACGTGCCCAGGCTTTCATCTGCGCAAGTGAGTTGTCTGTAGAACCGTTATCGCATACCACAACGCGATAGTTGACATAGTCCAGCCGGAAGACACTGTCAAGTCCGGCAATTGTTCCCTGTGCGTCGTTCCAATTCAAGATAATAATAGAGACAACAGGCTGAGTATTCATAGCAGTGCCTTTGTGGCTGTTCCTTTGCATTTCATCACTGACCTGCATCAGGCTGGTCGCGTACCCTTCTGCTGCGATATAGACACCGGATCGATCAAGTCAACCGCTGGAACAGGTTGGGGAAACTTGTGCAAAACATCGGCTACAATGATCAGATACAAGATCACCTGAACGACCGACGCAATCACCAGTGCCCAGCCTGCTCCATGTAAGCCAAGAATCGGAATCAACCAGTAGCATCCCAGGATTTCGATAATAGTTACTGTGGCAAGGATAGGTACTTGTATTTTGAGATAACGCGCTGCAGTCGCACCACTTCCCAGGAACCACATCGCATAGTTGATCCCTACGGCTATCATAATCAGAACCAGAACATCTGTATGTACGGCATATTCAGCGCTATAGAGTAGGGTGAGTGCCTCACGCCCGATCACCAGTGCAACAACCACACCTATGAGACCAAGCAATGCACCGATGCCCAATAATTTCACGAGAAGATGCCTGAAGGATCTGCGGTCGCACGCAGCATAGTGTTTTGCCAGGCGAGGCTGTGCTGCACGGGCTAAAGCATTAGCAATCGTAAACCCAACCACGGGAAGATAGGCAATGGCAGCAAAAATACCCAACTCACGTTCACCAAGATGTTGTTCAACGAAATAACGTGGGATATTGGCATTCAACGTAATAAGCAGAGTGGAAATACCTACTGGCAGAGCCAACCATGTCAGCTTGCCAAGTATTGACCAGTCAAAGTGAGGGCGCAGCACAACCAACCAGGATTGCTGCCCAGAACCAGAGTCAGGCGCAACCGATCGTTGGACAGATAAACCGGCAGGGATGTCATAGACAAACAACAATACCCCCCAGGCAATAGCCATCCCTACAGCACCCCACACTATGCTGCCCGTCAGGAAAATGCCTGCCGCCATACCGATCAAAGACAACCCCCCCTTCAACATAAGCGAACGGGCGATGTAATCCATACGTTCATGCAGTTGCAACATGCCATAAAATACATCACTGATAGCCTCAAAGACCCGTGCCAGGCCGACAGCAAGAATAACCAGTGCTGTTTCAAACCGATAGCCCAGACCAAATGTCAGGCCCACAATGACGAGCATAGCTACTACAGTTGTGAGTAACCGCAATCCTAGATAGTCACCAAACTGGTACTCGTCTTTTGCATCGGTGGCCTGGATATAGCGTATCCCCAGTTGTGAAAACATCATAACCGGCGTCGCTATCGCCAGGCCAATCGCAAATTGCCCCACCATTTCTGGCGTGCCAAGCTTGGCCAGTACCATCAATGCTCCCCATTGACAGGCAGAATAGACGGTATTTCCCACGAATGTCCACGAGAAGTTGGCTCGAAGTGATAAACCTGTATGGGCATGAATTTTATTGACAGTAGTACTCACTGAATCCATCCTCATCTGACCAGATAAAAGTCATCAAGTCTGCTCTACATATTCACAAGAACGTCGGGAGCGTATTCATAGTTGTTTACCCTTTTGGGCGGGAACCCACCCGCTTCTAGCGGGGGGAACGCCCATATGCATCACGTTATGCCTCCCGGCGGGGGTTTGGGGGCCTCTGGCCCCCAAAGAATATCGTTGTCGTGCGAGATGGTGCCAGCTTTGCTGGCACCATCTCGCACGACAACGTGGGTTTGTAGGGCTACCGCCCTACAGTTGATGTGTATGGGAGGAACGCCCCTGTTGTAACCCGCTTCAGCGCATGAAAGAAGACCATAGCGATGCCCATTTTGATCCTGCAAGAGCTTCGTAGTCTGTATGGATGTCATGGCAACTCTTGCAGCTGCTGCGAGTGTTCGCGGGACTCACGCATGATCTGGGCATGATCAGGGATGGAAGTGCGGGGATGCTTACGGAGAGTAGACAACCACTGTTTTATGCCACGTAAAAACCCGCGCCAACCATGTGTGGTATAACAATAATAATCGTCGTTCTGGGCCGATGTGACACGATTAAGAACGACCCCTAAAGGATAGGCTGGTGACTGTGTGATATAGTCGTGTGCCTTTTGCACATCATCTGCAAGGGTTTTATTTGCCTCTACAACCAGAACAGTAGCATCACACATAAACAAGAGTAGCTGGGTATCAGTCACTGAGAGTAACGATGGGCTATCGAGTACAATGACGTCTGCAACAGCATGAAGTTTCGCCAGAAGTGTTGTTAATCGCTGTGAAGCAAATATCCAGGATGGATTCGCTATCTGTGGTCCACTGGGCAACACATGAACATTGTCTATGTCGCCGGGTAACAGATATGATTCAATCATTGCTTCGTTCTGTTCTTCCAGCACAGTAGTCAACCCGCGTGTATTGGGTATACCAAAAAGCTTGTGTTGCATTGGGCGACGCAAGTCTGCATCAACAAGCACAACGCGTAAACCAGTTTGTGCCAATGCAATAGCCAGGTTAGCAGCGACAGTGCTTTTGCCCTCACGTGGACTACTACTTGTCACCAGGATGGTGCGTACAGGGCGACTGGTAGCAACAGCTTCAAGGCGAGCGCGGATCATGCGGTATTTTTCGGCTATCACCGAGTTCGCATCGTAGTGCGTGACCAGCTTCCTGGAAGGCTGAGTTCCGCTGATCTGGGTGATTTCTGCAAGTATTGGTAACGCTGTAAGACGAGTAACATCCGCACGAGTTCTGATAGTGCGATCAAAATATTCAACCACAAGTACTATAAATACTGCCAGAATGCCTCCGGCGAAAGTAGCCAGAAGACTATACTGGAGCGGTTTGGGTTTTTCAGGTTTGACTGGCGGAAGTGCTGCTTCAACAACATGCAGACTCGGTTGATTGAAAGCATATGGATTGGCAATCAGTGACGCTTCTTTTTCACTAAACACGCGTACCATTTCATTCGCAATGTTGGCTGCCATATAGGGGTTTTCATCTTTCACCGTGAGGACAATAAGATCAGACTTACCGAGCAAGCCAATCTGTACTTTTTTTATAAAGGCTTCTGCATCAAGCGACAATTGCAGCCTGGCAATCGTTTCTTCGACTATTGGACGCTGATACAACAACTCAATAAAAGTCCTGGTAACCTGCGAACGAACCTGGAGTGCTTCAAGACTTGGTATGTCACGGGTAGGACGCCCCTGGTTGACTATCAATGTAGTTGACGCTTCGTAGGTAGGAGGCATCCGTGTGCTGAGGATCAGAGTGATGAAGCCACTTAGAATTGCAACAGTAATAATTAGCCAGAGCCAGTGCCAAAGGATCTGAATGTATTGTCTGAGTTCCACGATGCAAGTTTCCTTCCTTTTTACTCTCATTGACAACTATTTTAGGAACTGCCATACTATATGTGGACATCAAGTGTATTCAATATTATCATCCATGTACTCATAGGAACGTAACCGTTCAGGCGGTACCTGCGCCAGTGGGGGCGCGGGGGCCTGCGGCCCATACACATCACGGTACGCCTCCCGGCGGGGGTTTGGGGGCGGAGGCCCCCAAAGAATATCGTTGTCGTGCGCGATGGTGACTGCTTTGCAGTCACCATCGCGCACGACAACGTGGGTTTTTAAAGCGACCGCCCTACAGGTGATGCGTATGGGCGTTGCCCCTCCCAACCACCCCACCTGAACGGTTACCAGAGGAACCACCAGGTCACGTGTACTAGAGAGATCCCTTATGAACAAAACACACCCATATCATGTAATCTTGCTCTTCACCCTTACAACACTGCTCGCAGCATGTACATTCCCGATGACTACTTCGATAACACCTATCAGCGTTGGTCAAACGACAATCACACCAGACGAAGCAGCAGACATATCTACGCCAGAGATTGAAACAACGCATATGAGTTTTCGTCCATATTTGATTGGTTGGTATTCCCGCATCGAACATACCAACAAACTGGCGGAGTTTGCAAACAACGGCGTAGGTCTGGTGCTCCCCTACAGTGGTGCGGGTGAAGTGAATAAGGTTCAGCGCTATCTTGATGAAGCTCAGAGAGTTGGCATTCGCGTTATGCTGGATCGCCATACCCATCCATCGCTGTGGGAACCACCAGACATGGCAGAACTACGCCAGGATGTTCAGGCCCACAAAAGTCATTCGGCCTTGTATGGCTGGTATATTGCCGATGAGCCAGAACTGCTTGAGGATAGCGAGCCACCGGATTATTTCGAGCCAATCTACAATACCATTAAGATAGAAGATCCCAACCATCCCATAGCTCTGATCCATGCAAACAATCCACAGGATGAGTATGTTAATGTCTATGATGTCCTCATGATCGATTACTATCCAGGTTGGAAAACAACGCTTGACCCTGACGAGTTCAACTGGTGGGTGCGACACTCCTATACCAGATGGCAAACTGGTATAGCCTTTGCTGAACAGCATAATAAAGATGCCTTCATCGCAGTGGGGCTTGGTTTCGGTAACAACGACGATGGCACAGATAATCAAGGTGTGCGTGACCTCACTATTGGTGAGTATCGTTTTCATACCTTCTCGGCTGTGGTACTCGGCGCTGATGGATTCCTGTACTGGAAGGAGGAATCAGCCAATGCTATTGTCAGGAAACGCGTCAACCAGGTCATTGGTGAGGTTCAGGCCATGGGTGCTGAGATGAACAATGGTACAACCAACGACTCTCGTATTACGGTGAACGCATCACCAGAGCAACTTGTGTACCGTTATGGCATAAATGATTCTCGCCACGTTATCCTGGCAGTCAATATTGCAAATCACGCTGCGCCGAACAATAATCAGGGGGCAGCATTGACAAATATACAATTTACTCTGCCTGATGACATCGATGTTTCTCAGGTTGAAGTATTGCATGAAGGACGCATCATTCCAGTCGAAAATGGCACATTTACCGATAGTTTCGAGCGGTTTGAGGTTCATGCATATGCCTTCTCAACCGCAACAATGTACTATATGCCCTTGTTAAAACAGAGCTATATCAGGCCGCAGAATTAACTATCCCGGTCAGGCGCATAACAATCCTGCCCCAGGAAGGTCAATGATAGGTATTAATTTTTCTGCCCTTTCCCCGTGTACGCCGAGGTTGTCTGGATGCAGATTCGGAAATAGAGGCTGTGAGCATTCTCTGTTCTACCTCAATCTCATTCAATCGTCCCATGAACTCTAGTAAAATCAGCGCACGTTCGCCCGGTGTCGTTGGCCTCATAAAAATAGCTTCAAGGCCATTAAGTGGGCCTGTCTTGAACTGCACTCTATCTCCTGGCTGAAATGTTGCCTGGGGCAAACCACCTTGTTCGTTGAGACGCTGCACCTGCTGTTGCAGCATCCGAATCGTGTTATCAGGAACTGATTGAGGGTGTTCACCGAACATAACCAACCGCACAACGCCAGGTGTGGTGTTGATCTTACTCAACGGTAAGAGTTGCAGATCTATTTTTGCAAACAGGTAACATGGAAATAGTGGTACATAGTGTATCGATCCTTGATGGTTATCTATGACCTCCGGAAGGTAGATAGTCAGGCGACACTGTGTCTGCAACACCATAGCTGCATAACGATCTTTGCGCGGTTGGCAATGGATAACGTACCAAGCTGCGGTTGAAGTTTGACAAGGTGCAGAGTGTAGATCAGAATGGTGACAATCTGACATCATAGTCTATTCCTTCCTATCTTCACAACGTTGTGAATTATTACGTGCGGTGTATACTGCTATCCTTAGTGAACATGTTATGAAGCAACGCATGTCTATATAAGATAGGGTTTCAGATACGCTATTCCAACGTGACAGTAGGAGGCAACATCCTGGAGCGCGAATAACTATATAGGAACCACGAACCATATCTAAGACATGGTTTCAGGATGACCAACGTTCCTGTACCATTCACAGACGAATTGGTCGCGTGAGTCACCCCCCCGCCCCTGCACGGGGCGGGGGAGTCGGACGGGGCGTCCTGGTGGCACACGCGGAGCGTGTGCCACCAGGACGCCCCGTTTCCCCCCTCTCCCTCAGGGAGAGGGGGCCGGGGGGAGAGGGCGTATCGTCGAACCAAACGGTACAGGAAACGTGAACCATGTCTAATGGTAGCCAGGGCACGCTCTGCCCGTCCTGACAGAAGATCCTGCCAACACCACACTCAGCGCCAGGGCACGCTCTGCCCGTCCTGACAGAAGAT
>RRYU01009885.1_pt1 | contig 26604 bp, 20 predicted proteins | sample 2162651 | NCBI WGS metagenome assembly RRYU01 (sample SAMN10267283, study PRJNA491782) | microbial mat metagenome | isolation source: biomat in the production well | place: Japan: Minami-Kanto gas field, natural gas well KTG3 | collected 2017-06 | reverse complement strand
GCCCCGATTGTCACCGGCAATACGGTGGTGCTCAAGCCCTCGCCGCGTGCCCCGTTGCTTGCCGTGCGCCTCGTCGAGATTTTGGAGTCTGCCGGGTTGCCGCCGGGGGTGGTCAATCTAGTGGTGGGGGAAGATGCGGTACTGGGCGATTTTCTGGTTGATCACCCACAGATTCGCTTCATCGCCTTCACCGGCTCGAAGGCGGTCGGGTTGCGCGTGTTGGAACGCGCCGCCGTGCGCCATCCCGGTCAGAACTGGATCAAACGTCCGATTCTGGAGATGGGCGGGAAGAATGCGATCATTGTTGATGAGAGTGCTGATTTGGCGGCGGCTGCCGAAGGGGTGAGCGCATCCGCCTTTGGGTTTCAGGGGCAGAAGTGTAGTGCCTGCTCGCGGGCCATCGTGGTCGAGTCGGTCTATGACGCCTTTCTTCAGCGCCTGGTTGAACGTGCCGGGCATCTGCGCCTCGGCCAGGCCGCGCTGCCCGAAACCCATGTCGCGGCAGTGATTGACAAGCGTGCCTTTGACATGATCAGCGACTATATCGCCTTGGGCCAAGAGGAGGGGCGTTTAGTGTTGGGTGGTGAAGTGGTGGATCACAAACTGATCGAGGATGGCGGCTTCTTCATCAACCCGACCATTTTTGCCGATGTGGCCGCGCATGCGCGCATCGCCCAGGATGAGATCTTCGGCCCGGTGTTGGCGGTGATCAAGGCCAAAGACTTTGACGCGGCGCTGGCGATGGCCAATGATACCGAGTATGGCCTGACTGGGGCACTCTACTCCCGCGATCTGGCGCATCTGGAACGGGCACGCGACGAGTTCCATGTTGGCAACCTCTACCTGAACCGTAAGTGTACCGGGGCGTTGGTGGGTATCCACCCCTTCGGTGGCTTCAACATGTCGGGCACCAACAGCAAAGCCGGTGGCCCGGACTATCTGCGCCTCTTTACGCAGGCGAAGGCGATAGCCGAGCGGTTGTAGGCATCATCACCACAACCCGGCCCCTACCAACCAGCGCTGGCCCTTCGGCTCATCCCAAAGCTGCCCGTCGCGGCCATTCAGCCAGAGGCGCGGCGACCAGCGATCCACATGCAGGCTGGCACGGGCTTGCCCCAAGGCGGTCAGAATATCCCCCTCGTGGGCCAGATTGGCTAACAGAGTCGGCACGAAGGTCTCGGTCAGATTCATACTGGCCAACCCTGCCAAAGCCAGAACCGCGCTAATCCCCCGGCGGGACAGACGCTCACCCAGGGAGGTGAGGTTCTCATCGGCACTATTCCCCAGCCCGCCCGACATACAACTGATTAGAATCACCGCCACGGGCATGTGCGGCAAGCCACCCAGCATCTCGATAAACTCGCTGGCAGGCACCATCTGGCGTTGGCCCTCGTCATCTTGCATCACGAGCATTGTATCGCCATTCGTGCGCAGGCCATGGGCAAAGACAACGAGCAGGCCAGGGTAGCGCCACAAACCCCGCGAGAGCGTTTCGAGGTTGGCATAATGGCGCGCAGAACCATCAAGGAGCATGGTGGGCAATGGATGTAGGGCTTGCGCCGCTTGCAGCCCTACCCGCTGTTCAATACTGGCCAACCCAAAACGGCTCAGATCGGAGGGGCTGGAGAGGGCAACTAAGGTGCGAATCATTTTACGGTTTGGACGTTCGCGCTGGGTATTGTCGAGACGATCTAGGGTACGCGAGATCCACACGTGCCCACTGCGCGAGAGATCCTCGCTGGTGTTGGGGTCACGTAGCAACTCCCAACGAATATCGTGCAGAAAGGGGAGATCGTCGGCGATGCGGATACGCACATGCAGGGGAACTTCAACCGTATCGCTATAGGTACGCGCATGCTTCCAAGCAGTTGCCGCACGCTCATCCTGGAAGAGCATCGCGGTGAGTTCTTGGGCGTAGATGGTGGGGTCTAGGGTCAGCGCGCACAACTGTGCAGCATCAATAGCGACGGGCAGGGAACGACCGAGCACTTGATCGGTGGCGGTTGCTGAGGGGGCAAAGCGGATGTCGGCGACAATCCCCCCATTGGCCGGAAAGAGACCGATTTCGAGTGTTGCATTATCCATACCCTTAGCTCGTGATAGCTGCGATGTAGCGACCGTTGCGTGCGGCGAGCGACTTCCTCTCTGTGGATGTACGGGGTTGATCGGTCTACGTGGCTCTCTTGATCAACTATAGATCATAGTATATTACAAGGATGTTACTATAACACATAGTTTGCGATCAATGTCTAACGCCAACAACCGGCCCTGATGGGCCGGTCGTTGGTGGGGGGATCGAGCCATGCAGTGTTGAAGGAGGGGGGACACCACATGCTCATGCTCTAAAACGAGCCGCGTAGCATTCTTCGATCATCGTCGGGCGTATAATGGGAGTGAATGACGCCAACGCTATGTTGAGGATGCTACCCTATGCGCAAGCCGCTGGTTTCCCATCCTGCACCGCCACGCACCGTGTTGAGTGGCCCGGTCTCGATCCAGAGTTCCTTTACTGAGGGGGGATTAACCTGGGTTGATGTGGCCTATCCAACCCGTGATGATGTCTTGTCCATCGCCGATCATTACCAGTTCCACCCCCTGCATACCGAGGACGTGCTCTCCAAACTCCAGCGCCCCAAGATTGATGAGAATGAGGAGGCGCAGTATGTCTTTCTGGTGTTGCACTTCCCGGTCTTCCATGCGATTGATCGCCTCTCAATAGCGAGTGAGGTCGACATCTTTGCGGGGCGGGATTATGTGGTGACATTCCACGATGGTCAGTTGCGCCCGATGCGGCGGATTGCGCAGACCGCCGATGATGAGCGTGGGCGGCAGTTGTTGATGGGGCGTAGCTCTGGGTTTCTGATCTATCGCCAGATTGAAGCCCTGATCAACTATTGTTTCCCCATGCTCTACCGTTTAGATGAGAAGTTAGACGCGCTTGAGGAGAGTATCTTTAAGCGGGATGTGCAATCTACGGTGGAGGAGCTCTCCTACTTGCGCCGCGATATTATTGCACTGCGCCGCATCCTGAAGCCGAATATCCCGGTTATTCGCTACCTTGCGGCGCGTGAACTCGATTATTTGCGCCTTGATGAAGATGCCTATTTTGGTGATCTTGCTGATGGGATGACTCGGTTGTGGGATATGTTGGAGGAGCAGAAGGAGATTATCGAGGGCTTGGATTCAACTCTGAGTAGCCTCACGTCGCATCGGATCAATCAGGAGATGAAGATCTTTACGCTGATCTCGGTGATTATGTTGCCGATGACGCTGGTGGCGAGTATTTTGGGGATGAACGTGGCTATTCCCTATGCCGAGCATCCCCTGGCGTTGCCCGTCACTATCGGGGTGATGGTGGTGATTGCCGGTGGCCTCTATCTCTTCTTCCGCTTGAAGCGGATGATTTAGTTGGCCGCCAGCACCTCTAGTACTCCCATCACCTTCTCGCTCCACTGCTCGCCCACGCCGCGCCGGTTGAGGCGGATGTATTGTGGCCCCACCTTGATGTTGGGGTCTCGTCCGTAACGACGGCGCAGCCGTTCGCGGGCCTCGGTATCCAGGATGGGGAGCCGGATAATAAACTCCTCGTTCGTCGTTGTCACCGAGGTGACTCCGGCCTGCAACGCGAGTGCCTTGATCTGGAGCCAGGTGAGTAGGTGTAGCGCCGGGAGCGGCGGGGTGCCGAAGCGATCTTGGAGTTCTTGACGTAATGCACGCACTTCGCTGAGTTCTTCGCTGCCCACCATGCGCTGGTAGACCCCCAAGCGTAGCGCATCATCGGGGATGTAGTCGTTGGGCAGGTAGGCGGTGAGGGGCAGATCGAGCGTCACCAACGGGGAGACCAGCACCTTTTCGTTGATGATCGGGGCCGCAGGTGGCGGCGGTGGGGTGGCGCTGGGGTGTTGCGCGGCATCCACGCGCTGTTTGAGTTGCTGAACTGCCTGCTCCAGCAGCCGCGAGTAGAGATCGAAGCCCACCGCTGCGATGTGGCCGCTCTGTTCGGCTCCGAGTAGGTTGCCCGCCCCACGAATCTCCAAGTCGCGCATGGCGACACGAAAGCCCGCGCCCAGTTCGGTGGCCTCCTGGATCGCTTCGAGGCGCTGTTGCGCCTCTTCGGTCATGGCGCGATCCCCCTTGTAGAAGAGGTAGGCGTAGGCGCGGTTGGCCGAGCGCCCCACCCGCCCGCGCAACTGGTAGAGCTGTGCCAAGCCAAAATTGGTCGCGTCGTCAATGATCATCGTGTTGGCGCTCGATACATCCAGCCCGCTCTCGATGATGGTCGTACAGACCAACACATCATGGCGGCCCTCGAAGAAGTCAATCATCACCTGCTCCAACTCGCGCTCGTTGAGTTGGCCATGCCCGACCCCAATGTTCGCTTCGGGGACGAGGTTGCGCAGGTGGTTGGCGACATGGTAGATGCTCTGTACCCGGTTATGCACGAAGTAGACCTGGCCGTTGCGCTCCAACTCGCGCAGAATCGCTTCGCGGATGAGCGTCTCATCGTAGGGCGTGACGTAGGTCTTCACCGGGATGCGATCTTCGGGTGGGGTATCAATCACGCTCAGGTCGCGGATACCGGCCATGGCCATGTGCAGCGTGCGCGGGATGGGTGTGGCAGTAAGCGTGAGCACATCCACTTCGGCGCGCAGTTGCTTGAGGCGTTCCTTATGGCGCACGCCAAAACGTTGCTCCTCATCCACAATGACCAGCCCCAGATCCTTAAAGATCACGTCTTTACTGAGCAGGCGGTGCGTCCCGATGATAATATCCACCCGCCCCAGCAGCAACTCGCGCATAATCACCTCCTGCTCCTTGGCCGAGCGGAAGCGCGAGAGCATTTCAACCTTCACTGGGAAGGCGGCCATGCGCTGTTTGAAGGTCTCGAAGTGTTGTTGCGCCAGCACGGTAGTGGGCACCAGCAGTGCCACTTGCTTGCCATCCTGCACCGCCTTGAAGGCGGCGCGCAGCGCCACTTCGGTCTTGCCGAAGCCCACATCGCCACAGATCAGACGATCCATGGGCACATCGTGCTCCATGTCGTGCTTGACTTCGGCCAAGACGCGCAGTTGATCCTCGGTTTCAATATAGGGGAAGGAGCCTTCCAGTTCGCGCTGCCACTCATTGTCGGAGTTGAAGGCGTGGCCACGTTTAGTCTGGCGCTGCGCGTAGAGCGCCAGCAGATCCTGGGCCAGATCCTGCACAGCGGCGCGGGCCTTCCGCTTGGCACGCTCCCAATCCTGGGTGCCCAGGCGGGTCAGGGTGGGCGAACTATCCCCGGCACCGATATAGCGCGTCACACGGTCAATCTGGTCTACCGGAACATAGATCTTATCCCCGGCGGCATAGCGCAGCACGAGGTATTCGCGCTCGATCTCGCCGACGGTGCGCCGGATCAGGCCATCATAGATGGCAATGCCGTGTTCAATATGCACCACATAATCGCCGACCTTCAGCCCGCGCAAAAAGGCGGCGCGATCTTCCCCATGGCGACTCTTGCGGCGGCGCTCGGCGAGTGGGCGGCGCTGGCGAATGCCGAAGATCTCGCTGTCGGTATAGAGGGTCAGATTGGCGCTGGGCAAGCGCCAACCCGCCTCGATCATCCCATGAATGGCCACAAACGCCGCCGGGGTGGCTGCGCCATGCAGTTCCTCACTCACCAACTCTTGCAGACGCGCCGCCTGCGCTGTCACCGCCACCACCCGTTCCCCGGTGCGCAGCCGGGTGACAATGTCGCTAATCAGGCGGCGGAACTGGCCGCCAAAGTGATCAGCGGCCCCGAAGACGGGCGGAGCCAGGGCGCTGGCATCTTCGTTATGGCTCAGATCCACCAGGCGGTAGGCGGCGCGCACCTGATCCAAGCCGCTCTCGTCCCAGTTCAGATAGGGGCGCGGGAAGGCGGCGGGAAGTTCGTGCTGTCCAACCAGTTTGAATCGCTGCGCCTCGGCATGCTGCGCCAACTCCCCGGCGTGGTGGGCCAACATGTGAGCCTCGCTGAGTAACACAAGGCACTCTGGGGGCAGGTGGTCGAGCAGGGTGGGGCTGGCGGGGCCAACCGGGGCGCGGAAGAAGGGCGCGTAGAAGGCGCGGCCCTCGAAACGCTCCCCGGCGCGTAGGCGCTCAAGCGCGGCCTCCCACTCCGCCTGGGTTTCGCGGCGCAGATCGGTGCAATCGAGGCTCTCGATCCAGGCCAGTGCCTGCTCGCGGTTCCAGAGTGGAATCTCGTGCGGTGGGCTAATGCTGGCCGCATCAAGGCGCTGGTCACTGCGTTGGGTAGCCGGGTCAAAACGGCGCAGGCTCTCGATCTCATCGCCGAAGAACTCGATACGCAATGGGCGCTCATCGGCACTCGGCCAGAGATCAACAATCCCGCCGCGCCGATTGATCTCACCGGGGGCAGTAACCGCCGAGGTAGGGCGGTAGCCGCGTGCCACCAGCGTGCGCAGCAGCCGCTCCTGGTTCAGCACCGCATCGCGCTGCAACGTCATACTCGCACTGGCCAACTCAGTGCGGCTGAGAGTAGGTTGGAGCAGCGCCTTGAGCGGAGCAACCAGAATCATGGGCGGCTGGAGGTCAGTCGCGAGGAGTTGCAGCACGCGCAGGCGTTGGGCGATCACCTCATCACCGGGCGACATGTGCTCGTAGGGCATGGCGTCACTGGCCGGATAATAGAGCACCGCATCGGAGCCAAGCCACTGGCGCAGATCATCAGCCGCCCGCAGCGCCGCATCGGCATTAATCGTCACATAGAGCAGCGGAGTGCGGCTATGCAGGCTCAACGCCGCGACCAGCGGCACACGGGCGGCATTGGGGACGGGGGCGACGCGGCATTGGCGCGGGCCAGCGGCAAGGCTACGCGCTAACGCCTCACACGCCGGAAGGTCGGCGATCTCGGTGATGATGTTGGCAAGTCTCTGCATGGCAACCCAAAAGCGGCCCGATCACCCTGACCGGGCCTTATGGGGGATTATACCAGCATCTCCACCAACACATACCCGAACAACACAATCAGATTCACGACCGTCATCAGCCAGAAGGTGATCCTATACTCCTGTTTGCGGCTTTTGTGCCGGTAGTACTGCTGGGCAAAGAGCGCCCCCGGCCAGCCACAGAACAATTCGAGTTGGTGGAGCATTCGCTCTGGGATGCGCCGCTCACCCACAATGGCGCTCTGTTTGTCACTTGCATAGGCAATGAAGGTGAAGATGCTCATGAGTATGTAGACCGCGAATATGATCGGTGTGATATGCAGAAAAATGATCAATGCAGCGAGCAGGCCGAAGAATGCCGCTACGATCAGCGCCGGAACGATAGACATCGTAGTAGGATCGCGCTTAAAGCGCACCGCAACCGCACGCGGGCGGTTCTGTTTGTCATATCCGATCACGTAGGAGATCTCGGTTTGTAGAGGTGGTTGTTTGAGTTCGTTGGGCAAAATACTGGCATGCAAAAAGACATCAGAGCCACCATGATCGGGCGTGATGAAGCCATAGCCGCGATCTTCTTTCCACATCGTAATCTTGCCGGGTAGATATAGCATACAGGGTTCCTTGAAATCAGAGGTATTACTGTTCCTAAAGGTACTAGAATACCACCATTTATGCTATACTGCACCCATGCCAACCCAACCCTCCCCCACCAACCAGATCGCCGATCTCGAACTAGAACTACTCCCCCTCGCGGATGGCTTGGGGCTGCGCCTACGCTACACCCGCCCCGGTGATCGCGGTGAGGATGTGGTGGGGCCGTTCCCAGTGGTGCTGGATCGCATCCACCTGAAGAGCCTGGAAGGCGACCCGTTGGCCTATGGTCGTGCCTTGAGCGCCCAACTCTTTGCCGATGATGCGGTGTTGGGGGCGTGTAGGAGTCGTATGGCGGCGGCGCATGAGGCCGGTTATACCCTCCGCCTCCGCCTGCACCTGAGCGATCCGCAACTCCACCAACTCCGCTGGGAGTGTTTGGTTGATCCGCTCACCCAACAACCGTTGGGGTTAGATGCGCGTTTCCTCCTCACTCGCTATGTGAGCGCCGAGAACTATGGCGCGGTGGTGCTGCGCCCGCGCAGTGCGCTGCGGGTCTTAGTGGCGGTAGCCAATGCGCAGGATCTCCTGAGCCGCTACAAGTTGGCGGCGCTCGATCCAGCGGACGAGTTGCAGCGCCTCCGCACCGCTGCCCCCGATCTGGTCGTGGATCTGCTCACCCCCCAACCGAACGAGTCGACTCTACATGCCTTGGGGCGCATGCTGCGCGCTGCTCCCGGCTACGACATCCTCTACCTCGTGGCGCATGGCAGCTTGGTGAAGGCCGAGCCGATGCTCTACCTCGCCAATGCCCAGGGCCAGACCGAGGTGTGCGCGGGGAGCGATCTGGTGGATCTGCTCGCCGGGGTGGTCGAGGCGTACCGCCCGCGCATGGTGCTGCTGGCCTCTTGCGAGAGTGCCGGGGATGGCTACGCCGATGCCCTGGCCGCGTTGGGGCCGCGCATCGCTCAGGCGGGGATTCCGGCGGTGCTGGCGATGCAGGGCAAAGTCGCGATTGCGACCATCAACCGCATGATGCCGGTCTTCTTCCGCGAGTTGCTGCGCGATGGTCTGGTGGATCGCGCCTTGGCCTATGCACGCCTCGATGGGCGCACGCAGCCCGATTGGTGGATGCCGGTGCTCTACACGCGCCTGCGCGAAGGTCGCATCTGGCTCGCTCAGGCTCCTGCCTCGGATGCGCCCTATATCGAAGGCCGCCGCCTCGATGCCGCTGCGCCCGCCGAGGCGGTAGTGGGCGATCCCACAGAGTTGTTGGTGCAACTCTGCCTGCCCGGTTCGCCCGGTTTCCGCAACCGGCTGCCCCTCACCACCGAATCGGGAGCCGAGATTACCCAGGACGATGTGCATGGGGAAGAATTGACGCTCACCTTCCCCACCAATGCTGATGGTTCCCCGCGCCCAGCCCCGGTGCGGATTGAGGTTAAGGCACCTGATTTTGACCTCGATCGTGAATATGTGGATGCCGAGGTCATGCCGAATACGGATCTGCCCCTGCTGACCTTCTCACTCACCCCGAAGCGCACGCGCCGCCACACGAGCATCCACGTTGCGCTGCTCCAGCCCCGCCCGGAGGGTGGCTTCTATGAGCGTGGCGCGATTGAGCCGTTGGTGCTGAGTGTGGCTCCGCGTGGGGTTGGGCTGATTGGCCAGGTGAAGTGGATCATCTCCAGCTTGGCCTTCAATACGAAACTCTTTACACTAGCACCAGCGCCGATGACTCCACCAATTCAGGTGACGGTGGATACTAGTTCACTGATTGATTTTGGCCAGGGCAATCAATTTGGGGATGTACGGACGGGCGATATTGCGCGTGGTGATGTGATCAAGACCTACAACTACACGGGTGGGCGTGAATCAAGTTATGTTGATCTGGATGCGCTGCAAGATATGCTTGATGTGGCAGATCGCTTTGATCCCATCAAAGAACTCCAGAAACTGATGCGGCGCATTTCGGTGGCGCGTAACGTGGATGAAGATCTGCGAGATGAGGCTGCTCTACGCATCTCGCAGGCTATCAAGGCGTTGGATGCGGGCAAACCGGCTCAGGCACTTGAGCGTCTTGATCAAGCCCTGGATATCCTGGATGCCATGCAGAATGGCTACATCAATGCGATCACGGCCAAGCTGCGCAAGGTGCGAAAGGGGATGGCATTATAGCGATGTGGTATCTTTTTTTTGATCCATAATCGCCTGTGCAAGTTGATCCACTGTCATTGAACCAAACAAACGTTCCTTCTCTTTCGTGTACTCCCCATATCCAGTTGTAAATTGATTAAGAAAGCGAGCGGTATTGACTGCGCCCATTTCGTGAATCAATAGGCGCATAGCAACCATTGTCACCTCCGCCAAGGGAGCATTACTAGCTATGGTCATGGAATTATCTCCTGAGCAAGAGTTAATGGGGTTCGTATTTGTAGTGTTAGTGCTGGAACATGCTTAATCCGACGAAAGAAACGATCATCACATGTACAAAAAAAGTCTACAGATATAGATTCTGCTGAAGCTAAGTGTAGTGCATCAATAGCTTTAATTCCTTGTAGTTCAAATTCTTTGGCTCGTATGATAATAGAATCTGTTAAAGTGACGCATTCTTTCGTTTGTGCCATAATGGTCTTTGCGAATATCTTTCGCTGTGGGTATGGATTTTGTTGTATCTCAAAGTTAAGAACATCTGACGACACGAGATCAAGAATACCTTGTTCGCATAGGGCAAGTATAGTTAGAATTGCTTCAGCTTCAAGCGCAATACGAGCATGTGAGCGATCATCTAGCGGGCGTTGTAGGCTACATGTATCAAGATAGATGCGCATAATCTGTTATTCCTGCATATGTATGTGCTTATTGTAGCATAGTCTTCCTATGGCTGCCAGATAAAATACTTCTTCATCTACCACACCACGCTCCTATCTGCGTGTGCCACCTTGCCTCGAACGCTGCCTCCGACATCCCCACGAGTGTGCCCCAATCTTCGCGGCGGTAGCTGCCATCCCGGTAGGCGGCTGCGAGGCGTTGGAGTGCAGCAGGGTGCGACTCGATCAGATAGGCGCTCAAGGCCCATGCCGCTGGGTAATCGAATCGCCCATACTGCTCGTAGCCGCGCCGTTCCTCCAGCAGCATCTTCAGGCTGGGTGCGGTGCTGCGGCGGCACAGCGCGGCAATATGGCCGGGGGGCGGAGCGAATCTGATCTCACCCGCCGCATCCTCCTGCGCCATACTGATCACCTCGGCTAGCCCCTCGTCCAACCAGCCCTTGGGCTGCGTATGATAGCCCGCATCACTCCACTGCCCCGCAAAGAGACTCTGCGCCAGGAGTGCATGTGCCATCTCATGCTGAATCGTCATCCCCAGTGTGGCCGTGCGCTGATCAGCGCGGCGCTGGTGGGTGTAGATGGTGCGCTCCGCCTCGCTATAGACCCCGTCTACATCAACCGGGTAGGGTGTAAAGGCACGCATGTAGTCACGAAAGATGGCCGGGTGGGCGAAGATGATCAGCCTGATCGGGGCGTCTGGTTCGCCAGGGATGGGTGTGGCCAGTTGTTGTCCCACGATCTGCACGAAGGCGCGGCGGGCAATGCCGACATGCTCAGTCACCGCGCTGAGTTCGGCACTGGACAGCCCACTCCGCACCCGCAGATCACCCTGCTCGAACGTATGGGGGAGCGTCATCGCCTCGTACTGGGTGCGCAGCGCCACCAGATGCTGCGCACCAAGCAGGCGATCCTGCGCCTGGGCAATTGCGGCCTGCACACTCAGGCTTGTAGGCTGGCTCTCTACGGGCAGATCGGGCAGATCGGCGGGCAGCGCCAGGGCTGGCTCACTCTGCCACACCTGCGCGAGCGCCTGCACGAATCGTGCCCGCACCGCGCTACTCATCTGTGCATCATCTAGGCTGGCGATGCCCAGCGCCGCCGATCTGCGTACCCCGGCCACATTAGATGCGAGGCTGGTAGTAAGGATCTCCTCGTTGTGGGGCGTGATCAGCCCCGGCACATGGGCGAGCAGCCGCACCAGCGCCGTAGCGGCGCGGGTACGCAACGCCGGGTCGTAGCGAGGCTCAGTAGCGATACGCTCCAGGGCGGGCTGAAACGAAAAGGCGGGGAAGTAGGCGCTATCGTAGATCCAGATTACCTCGTGCAGAATGAGCGGATCATCTTCGCTGGCGAGGATCTGATCGAGTACCTGCTGCGTCGCTGTCGCCCGATCCCCCAACAAGAGATCCCTCCCTGGGCCAGCCTCGGCCAACCGCCCCAAGACGCGCAGCGCATTGCGCCTAGCCCGTGCATGGGGCTGGGGATCTGCGGCGAGGGCGAGGAGGTGATCGATCATCTGCGGGGTGGTATAGGGGCTGAGAGCCGCCGCGAGATCCTCCGTGCAGGCATAATCGGCTGGGGGCAGCGCAGCCAACAACGCCGCACTATCCGGGTAGGTTGGAGCCGGACAGTTGGGGGTACGCGCCTGTGGCGGGGCGGCACAGGCGGCGAGAAGGAGCAGGAGAAAACCTGACACTATTCGGCGTCTGTACCTGTTCATAAGTGAAGGTCAGGTGTCACCGCTGCTTGGGCACAAAGCGCGCCATCACCACCCCCACCTCGTAGAGCAGGTACATCGGAATTGCCAGTAGCGCGAGGTTGATCGGATCACCAGTGGGGGTGATGATCGCTGCTACAATCACCACGATTACCACCGCAAAGCGCCGGAATGAGGCGAGTTGCGCTGCGTTCACCACATCCATAAAGGCTAGTACGTAGATGATGATCGGTAACTCAAAGACAATGCCGTTGATTAGCAGCAGCGTCGTCACTGTGTTGAGGAAATCGGAGAGTGTCGGTTGGGTCTGAATAAATTCGGAGTTGGAAAATCCGATCAGGAAACGGATCGCGGTTGGTACGGTAATAAACCAACCAAAAGCGATTCCCCCCAGAAAGAAGAGGGTGACGAAGGGCAGCGCGATGAAGATCAGGCGCTTCTCTTTGTTGTGCAGCCCCGGCATTACAAAGGCCAGGAGTTGGTAGACAATCACTGGCATACCCAGGATGATTCCGACGGTAAGCGCCACCGACATGTAGCTGGTAAAGGTTTCGGTTGTTCCTACCGATTGTACGGGCGCATAGATCGGATTGACCGGCGCAAAGGTGGTAATGATCAGATCGACCAATTGGGGTGGGCCTAGTACCAAAAAAAGCCCAAATCCCATACCGATCAGCACACCAATAGATGCCCGTACCAGACGTTTACGCAATTCGCCCAGATGTTGGAAGAAGCCCATATCGGCTTCAGTGGCACTAGGGGTGGAAGGATTTGTGGACTGAGTAGTCACGCAATCGGCTCCTGATCCGTACTAGGGGGTTGGGGCTGCCAATCGGGGCTGAGGTGGCCACGTGCCTGAAGCTCGGCAATCAATGATTGGAGATCGGCACTGATCTGGGTGAGACGAGTGTCAAGCTCGCTCTTGCTGGTACTCTCCGTAGATAAGATCTTAGTCGGGCGGCCTGCGGCAGGCACCCCGTTGGGGCGCGGGCGCACCAGCACCGGATCGTTACGCACGCTAGGCGGCGAGATCCCCACGTCCGATTCGGGGATGCTGGGTGGGGTTGCTGGGCTACTCGCTGTGGCTGGGGTTGGCTCGGCCAGCTTGGCCGTTGCTCCATTCATCGTCCCGCGCAGATCCACGAGTGGCCGCAGCTCCTCCTTGAGTACACTCACATCCTTGCTCACATCAAGTTGGTTGCGGGTACGCAACAGTTCATCGCGTAGGCTGGCAATCTCTCCCTCAAACTCGCTACGGATCTGGGCCAATGCCTGGACTTCCGGTGATCGCTGTTGCCATGCCATGATCTTGGCAACCTGTTTCCCTAAGAAGTTCATCGCCTGGGGTAGCCGCTCTGGCCCAAAGACCACCAACGCTATGATGGCGATCATCAGGAGTTCAGGAATACCGATGTTGAAGATCTCCATAACGGCTACTCTTGGGTGGGGCGATTTGGCGTATTGCGGTATCTTACCATATCACTCCTCCTCTGGCGTTGCTGTCGGTACAGCATTCGCATTCACGAGCAGATCGCTCAGACGGCGCACATCCGACCAGTTGGTGTTCTCTTCTTCTTCAGCCAACGGCGTGTATAGGGTGTCCTGAGCAAAGACCTGTACGGCATAGCGTTGGCCACTGACCGTAATGATCCGGCTGTCGTCCATTGGCGGCCCAAGCGGACGCCCAGTACGCGCCTGATCGAGCATATAGGTGTGGAAGGCCCAGTTGGGGTGGTAGGTGATCCCTGCCGACATGAAGGTCTCGCTCACCAATGCTTGATCCAGGCTGCCGGTGTAGGAGTGCAGATCGGGGGCTGGCTCGAACCGTCGCCCTGACCACGAGGCTACGACGCGGCGAATGGTATTGATGTAGGCACTAGGGACATTGTTGTCGCTGCTTGGCGCATAGACCGGGATGGCCTTCTCGACTGTATCGAGGCCACGATTGACATAACGATACAGAATGAGTTCACACCAATCGCGTACTCCATCTTCCCACGAGTAGTAGCGGGCAAAGCCACCCACGCGCCCGCTGCTGCGTTCGGGCTTGATCGCTCGCCGTAACATCCCCCAGTTGTGCAGGTTGTTATTGGCACACGCACCCGCCAGACAGAATGAGGATTCGTGCTGGAAGAAGGCCAGGGCGACGGCAGGATCGAGCCCGTAGGAGACAATGATCGTGTAGAGATTGGCTGCCTCTGCTGCGGCGGGCGAACCGGCACGCTGCAAAATGGCCACGAAACTGTCTTGGGAGATGCGTGGCGCCGACTTGAAGGCGAGTCCCTCGGCGGCGACGGCCCGGGGCGGCCCGAATCCCAGACTCAGGCTGGTTACGAGTACACCTAGCAAGATCGTCGCTAACAGCAGGGTGCGCCGCCCCTCTGTGCGCAGCACCCCGGGTAGTCGGGTCATCAGCAGGAGGCATGCAATCCATCCGAGTACGAGTGCCACCCGTCCGGCTTGCTCGATGTTGAGCAAACCCAGGAGTACCAGCGGGAGTAGGCTTACAGCAAGAGCCAACAGTATCGCTAGCGCACGTGGTTCACCACGCTCACGCCACCAGTGATTGCTAGACGAGTCAAAATTGGGCATGATCTTCTCCAATGCGTGGTATCGAGCAGTGGTAGAATTATCTACGAAGATGCCTGCTATGACAAGGTGGCAGGCTCGATGAGATGGTGTGGTATATCGTCCCACACCTTCCTCAAGGAGATCCAACGTGGCAGAACTTCGGGATGGTTGTGTCAAGCCCTCGCGTGGCCCCATCATGCCCAGTGCGGCGCAGTCGTCCGCACCATCGCCTTCCCCCAAGACAACGGAGGTTCCTATGCTTGCTCGTGTTGGTCACGAAGCGATTGATTTTGAGGCCGGTGCGTTTGTCTCTGGCTTCGGCTTTCGTCCGGTGAAACTCTCGGATTATCGTGGTAAGTGGATCGTGCTCTGTTTCTATCCTGGTGACTTCACCTTTGTCTGACCGACGGAACTAGCGGCGGTCGCCGCTCAGTATCAGGAATTGGTTGATCTGGGGGTGGAAGTGCTGGCGATGAGTACCGACAGCCGTTTCGTGCATAAGATCTGGCAGGAGCAGGAGCTTTCCAAGATGGTGGAGGGTGGTGTTCCCTTCCCCATGCTCTCTGATGCCGGCGGTAAGGTCGGGAGTGTCTATGGGGTGTATGATGCGGATGCCGGTGTGGACATCCGTGGACGATTCATCATTGACCCCGATTTCATGATTCGGGCTATGGAAGTTTTGACTCCCGAAGTGGGGCGCAATCCCAATGAGCTGATTCGCCAGATCAAGGCGTTCCAGCATGTACGCGCCACTGGTGAGGTGACGCCCTCTGGTTGGGAACCTGGCCAGACGACGCTCAAACCAGGCCCCGATTTGGCGGGGAGGGTTTGGGAGGTGTGGAAGCCCTAGGATGCGCATGTGCCCCCCACCAGTCTGGTGGGGGGCATCTATTGGAGAGGTCGCTATGCGTACCCCATTGTCCCTGCTGTTCCTGTTCATGCTCGCCGTCCTCGCCGGATGTAGCGCCGCGCCACCTGCGCCTACCGCCACTCCTGTTCCGACCCCGACACCACGCGAACTTGGTGCGGCGATTGGTCAGGCTACTCAGGCGGTTGAGAGTGCCCACTTTACGATTGATCTCTCTGGTAAGCCGATTATGGTAGGGGCCTTTACGTTGACCCGCATTGAGGGTGATCTCAAGCGCCCCGATAGTGTGCTCTCCATCCTGACAGTAGCGACCGGCTCGACTGTGGCTGAGATCCGTACCGCTTCGGTTGAGGGTCAGCAGTACATGACCAACCCGCTCACCCGCGAGTGGGGCTGTTTGGCCGAGGGTGAAGGGTTTAATCCGGCGATGCTCTTTGATCCCCAACTCGGGATTGAGCAACTGCTCCAGAATGACATGGATGAGGTGACGCTGGTGGGGGTTGAGGATCTGGATGGGGTTGCGAGTTACCACCTACGCGGTACCATTTCTGGTGAAAAACTCCAGCCGATCAGTATGGGGATGCTCGGTACGGGGCAGATGATGGTTGACATCTGGGCCGATCAGGCAACGATGCGGGCGACCCGCATGGTGTTGGTGGATACGTCAACCGATGCCTCCGAGCCGACTACTTGGACGCTCACCTTTAGTGATTATGGTAAAGCCGTAGATGTGCGTGCTCCGGTGGAGTGTGCCGAGTAGAGATCGCAATGCTCAACAAACCGGCCTTTACCCTGGCTCTGATCTGCCTCGCCATCTTTCTCGGTGCGCTCGATCTCACCGTGGTAAGCGCGGTCTTACCACGGGTGATGCTCGATATGCGTGTCTCGATAGATACCGATCTGAACCGTGCTGCCTGGGTGGTGAGTGGCTACCTGCTGGCCTATACGGTGAGTATGACCTTCATGGGGCGGCTTTCGGATCTCCTGGGGCGGCAGCGGGTCTACTTGATCTGTCTGGTCATCTTCTTGGTTGGATCGGTGCTGGCTGCTGCTGCTGGTAGCCTGGAGATACTCATCCTGGCGCGGGTGGTGCAGGCGTTCGGGGCCGGGGCGATGGTACCGATCAGTATGGCGCTGGCAGGCGACATCTTCCCCCCGGCGCGGCGGGCGCTGGCGCTGGGGGTGATCGGGGCGGTGGATACGGCCGGTTGGATGGTGGGGCACCTCTATGGCGGGGTGCTGATGCGCGCCTTCGATAGCTGGCGCTTGCTCTTCTGGCTCAATCTGCCAATTGGCCTCGTGGCGCTGGTACTGACGTGGTGGGCGCTGCGTGGGGTTCCCCAAAAGCGCGATCAGGGCGGCTTCGATTGGCTCGGTGCGCTGCTCATTAGTGCCAGTCTGATCGCCTTCAATATCGGTCTGGCTGCGGGTGGCGAACTGGGCGCTACCGACTTCTATGGTGAACGGAGTGGCCCCCCTCCCTACGCGCTACCGCTGGTGCTGCTCTCGTTGCTGCTCCTGGCTGCTTTCGTTTGGGTTGAACGGCGTAGCTCCCATCCCTTAGTTGACCTCCACCTCTTTCAGCAGCGCAGTTCGGCACTGGCATGCATGATCAATGTGATGGTCGGGTTTGCCCTGGCATTAGCGATCACCAATGTGCCGCTCTTCATCAACACCCGGCTGGCACTGCAATTTCCCACCGACCCCGACATTCTGCGGCGAGCGGCATGGGATGCTGGCTGGATGCTCTCGGCGCTCACTCTTACGATGGCCATTGCCGCCATCCCCGGTGGTGCTCTGGCCGGACGGTTTGGCCCGCGCCCACCCGCCATCCTCGGTCTGGTACTGGCACTGCTCGGTACCCTCTTGATGAGCCGCTGGCATACCGACAGCACCTACCTCTCGATGGGGCTCGAACTAGCCCTGACCGGAACCGGCCTGGGGTTGCTCATCTCGCCGGTGGCCGAGGCGGTGATGCAGGCAGCCACGAGCACCCAGCGCGGGAGCGCCTCGGCTCTCGTGATCGCCCTGCGCCTGGTGGGGATGACCGCTGGGGTTGCCAGCCTCACCCTGTATGGCGTGCCGCGTCAGGATGCACTGCGCCGCGCAGGGGTGGACAACCCGCTTGTCACCAGCGATCCAGAACGGTTCCTCATGGATGTCGCGGCGCAGGTGGTGGGGGAGACCTTCCTCCTCGGTGCGGCGGCGTTAGCAGTGGCGTTGCTCGCGTCTGTGTGGATGCGTGATCGGGCGAAGAAGATGCCAGAGCATGGGTAAAGATACTGCTGGCAACCCTTTTTGGCTCCCTTCGACCTCCATTCGCTCCCTGAGCGTGTCGAAGGGGAGCACGGTGTTTGTTCGCATATCGCGTCTCTACAGCTTTGCACATCCCCCCGTTTGCGGGTACAATCCCAGTACGCCTTTGGTCTTCAGCTAGAGACAGAGGAGCGTTATGCGCATTGTCGCGATGATTATGGCCGGTGGCGAGGGAACGCGCCTGAGTGTTCTCTCCGAGAAACGGGCAAAGCCATCGGTTCCCTTTGCCGGGAAGTTCCGCATTATTGACTTCACCCTCTCCAACTGTGTCAACTCCGGCATCTTTGATGTTGCGGTCTTGACCCAGTATCGCCCCCATTCGCTCAACGATCATATCGGGATTGGCAAGCCGTGGGATCTTGACCGCTCACGCGGTGGGTTACGGCTGCTCCAGCCCTACCAGGGCCGGAATGATGAGTCCTGGTATCGGGGTACATCCGATGCAATCTATCAGAATCTGAGTTTCATCCGCGAACGACGAGCCGATCTGGTGCTGATTCTCTCTGGTGATCACATCTATAAGATGGATTACAACGATATTATCGCTACGCACCTGCGTAATCGCTGCGATCTTACCGTCGGCGTGATGGAAGTACCACTGGATGAGACGGATCGCTTCGGAATCATGACCACGGATGAGACGGATCGGATTATCGAGTTTACCGAGAAGCCCAAAGCGCGTGACAAGGGGCCACTGGCCTCAATGGGAATCTATGTCTTCAATGCCGATGCCCTTGTTGCTCGGCTCTCCGAGGGGAGTGATGATAAGCCCCGCATTGACTTCGGGAAGAATGTGATCCCGGCAATGGTTGCCGAGGATCGCGTCTTCGCCCACCGCTTCAGTGGGTACTGGGTTGATGTTGGGACGATCCAGTCCTATTGGGAGACGAGTATGCAACTGCTCGATCCCCAACTCAACTTCGATCTCTTCGATAATGAGTGGCGCATTCGCACCCGTAGCGAAGAGCGCCCACCAGCCAAGATCGGCCCCCAAGCCAATGTCTGTCAGTCCATCATCTGCAACGGCTGTACCATCCGTGGCACCGTCGAGCACTCCGTCCTCTCGCCGGGGGTCTACGTCTCTCCAGGGGCGGTGGTGCGCCATAGTGTGGTGATGAACGATACCTGGATCGGCCCCGGTGCGGTGCTTGATCGCGTGATCGTTGATAAAGACGTGGTCATTGGAGCCGGGGCGCGGGTTGGCTATGGTGATGATCTGACTATTCCTAATCGGCTCGAACCGGATAAAATCAATACCGGCGTTAGTGTGGTGGGTAAGGCGGCCCATGTTCCTCCCGGCATTAGTGTCGGGCGTAATGTGGTCATCAATGCCGACCGTGATACCGAGGATTTTCCGGGTGGGGATGTTGTCTCCGGCGAGACGATCTAGAAGGTGAGCCATGCTGCGAACACTCGCATTGATCCTGGCCGGTGGCGATTCGCCCGCGCTCTCGATCCTTACCGCAGAGCGTACCGAGGCGGCTGTGCCATTCGGTGGGAAGTTCAAGATTGTTGATTTTACGCTCTCTAACTGTGTCAATTCTGGCATCTATAATGTCGGTGTCTTGACTCAGTATCGCCCGCGTTCGCTCCACGTCCATTTGGGTGTTGGTCGCCCTTGGGATCTCGACCGTGCCCAGGGGGGACTGCGCCTCTTGCATCCCTCGCCTACCCCCGATGGCGGCGGCTGGCAGCGCGGCACTGCCGATGCGGTGCGCTATAACCGCGATTTTGTGGAAGAACAGGTCGCCGATGCGGTGCTGCTCCTGGCCGGGGATCACATCTATAAGATGGACTATACCCCGCTGCTCCAGTTCCACGAGGAGCACCAGGCCGATGTGACGATGGCGGTGCGTAGCGTCAGCCCCCACGATGTCCGCCGCTATGGGATTGTCTCCGTGGGTAGCGATGGCATGATTGACCGCTTTGTCGAGAAGCCCCGCCGTTCTATATCCAGCCTCGCCTCGATGGGGATCTATGTCTTCCGCAAGCAGTATCTCCTTGATCTGCTCGCCGATGGCGATGATGCCGATTTTGGCCGCCATATCCTGCCCCGTATCATCGGTAAGGCTCGCGCCTATGCCTACAACTTCCAGGGCTACTGGGCCGATGTAGGGACGGTGCAGGCGTTCTACGAGGCCAATATGGCGCTCCTCGCCGAAACACCCGCACTCGATCTCTATGATACGGAGTGGACGATCCATACCACCAGTGCCGACCGCCCCGGTGTCCAGATTGGAAGTAGTGCCCGCGTCGAGAATAGCCTCCTCAGCGACGGCTGCCAGGTCTATGGGAATGTCGTGCGCTCGGTGCTCTCCCCCGGTGTCTATGTCTCTCCGGGTGCCACCGTGCGCGACTCGGTCATCTTTGGGGATGCCTGGATCGGCTCCGATGCGGTGGTGGATCGCTGTATCGTTGATGAGGATGTCCGGATTGGGGTCGGTGCGTTGGTGGGTGATGGTGCCGATAATACGCCCAACCACGAGGCTCCCGAACGCCTCAACACCGGCTTAACGCTGGTGGGAATGCATGCCCAGATCCCCAATGGTGTCTGTATCGGGCGCAATGTGATCATTAGCCCCCGTACCTCTGAGGCTGCATTCAGGGCCGCTAAGGTAATTGATAGCGGTTCGACGGTGTAGAATCCATGCCTAACCTGCCCGAAATTACGATAGATCCCAGCCTGCGCCCGCGCCTCCAGCAGGGGCATCCCTGGATCTACCGCAACCATGTTGCCGCTATGGATCGGCTGCGCTCTGGCCAGTGGGTGCGGGTGCGCTGTGGCAATTGGAGCGCCTATGGGCTGTGGGATGCCACTAGCCCTATTGCGGTGCGTATCTTCAGCCGCCATGGCGTGCCCGATGCCGATTGGTTCGCCGAACGGGTCTGGGAAGCGTGGGAGTTGCGGGCAGCCCTGCGCGATGCGCCCCTGCCCACCAATGCCTACCGCTGGATCTATGGCGAGGGCGATGCACTGCCGGGGCTTGTCGCGGATCGCTACGGCGACTTTGCGGTCATCCATACCTACGCCGAGAGTGTGGCGGCGATTGTGCCCCAGGTGGCGGCGGCGATGCGCAGTTGTGACCACGAGTTGCGTGGGGTGGCATGGCATCCCCGTTCTCAGGCTGAAGAGGATGGCACGGAGTCACGATCTGCGAGTCTGCGCAGCGTGTGGGGCGAGTTGCCCCCCCGCGATCTGGTGGTGCAGGAGCACGGCCTCTTCTTCCATGCGGATCTCTGGCATGGCCAAAAGACCGGCCTCTTCCTCGATCAGCGCGAGAACCGGCGTATGGTCGAGTCGCTGGCGGCGGGGCGGCGCGTCCTCAACTGTTTCGCCTACACCGGCGGCTTCTCACTCTACGCGCTGCGCGGCGACGCCGCCGAGGTGATCAGCGCCGATATTGGGCGCGGCCTCGCCGAGGCTGCGGATCAGAATGTGGCGATTAACCAACTCCCCGCCCAGCGCCATCAGTTTGTCACCGAGGATTGCTTTGCGCTTCTCGATGGCTATGTGAAGAGTGAGCGGCGTTTCGATCTCCTCATTCTTGACCCGCCCAGCTTTGCACGCGCCAAGGGCAGCGCCCACGCGGCCCAGCGCGCCTACACGCGGCTCAACGCGCTGGCAGTGCGCTGCATCGAGCCGGGTGGGCTGCTCGTTACGGCGAGTTGCACCAGCCAAATTGGCCCCGAAGCCTTCCGCACGATGCTCGCCGACGTAGCCGCGACCACCCAACGCCGCATCCAGATCATCCATGATGCGGGGCAGCCATGCGATCATCCCGTGCCTGCGGCCTTCCCGGAGGGGCGCTACCTCAAGTTTCTGGTGGCGCGGGTCTTGCCGATGGGGTAAGCATATGCCCGATCTCGCTGCACGTGTCGCCGAGTTTATTCAGAAGTGGGTCGCTGTCACGATCAATGAGCGTGCAGTTGCGCAGACCCACTTTAACGAACTGTGCGCCCTGCTTGGTGTGCCCGCGCCGCTCGATAGTGGACAGAATAGCAATCTCTACCGCTTTGAGCAGCCGCTGACCAAGTCGGGGGGCGGGGCGGGCTTCGCCGATGTCTGGAAACAGGATCATTTTGCTTGGGAGTACAAGACCAAGGGCAAGTACGCCAATCTGAGCAACGCGTATGCCCAACTCCTGCTCTACAAGGGCGATCTGGGCAATCCGCCGGTGTTGGTGGCCTGCGACATTGAGAACTACTATGTCTCGATTGAGTTTACTGGCTACCGTACACGGGTGGAGCAGTTTAAGAACGCCGATCTTCAGAACGCCGCAACTCGCGAACTGTTGCGCCAGGTCTTTCTACATCCAGAGCACCTACGCCCGGTTGAGCGTGTCGAGACGATTACCGAGCAAGCGGCGGCTCAATTGGGTCAGATCGCTCGCTTGCTGGAAGGGCGCGGCTTTGCGCCGTCTGCTATTGCCGCCTTCTTGATGCAGGTGCTCTTTGCCCTATTTGTTGAAGACATCCGCCTCTTACCTGCCGAACTGATGTCGAAGAGCATCCGCGAGGCGATCTTCAACCCAAGCGAGTTTGTGCCAATGATTCGCTCGCTGTTTCAGGCAATGAACAGCGGCGGCTACTTTGGCCTCGGCAATAAGATACCGCAATTCAATGGCTGGCTCTTTGCCGAGGATCATGTTCTCCCGCTCGATGCGACCGAACTCCAGTACCTGAGCGAAGTCGCCAAACTCGACTGGTCAAGTGTCGAGCCTGCAATCTTCGGTACGCTCTTCGAGCGCAGCCTTGATCCCAGTAAACGTGCCCAACTTGGTGCGCACTACACCAGCCGTGCCGACATTCTCTTGATTGTCGAGCCAGTCTTGATGCAGCCCTATCGGCGGCAGTGGGAGCAGGTGCAGGTAGGGGTTGCGGCACTGCATGCCCAGTGGCAATCGGCTAGTGGCGCGGCACGCCAGCGCCTGCGCAGTGTCGCCGAGGGGATGATCTTTGACTTTATGGAGACGCTGGCCAAGGTGCGCGTGCTCGATCCCGCCTGTGGCAGTGGCAACTTCCTCTATGTGGCGTTACACCAACTCAAAGACTTAGAGCAAGAAGTCTGGCGCTATGCCAGCGGTCTGGAACTGACCCAGCCCGAACTTGGCATCACCCCGGCTCAATTCTACGGGATTGAGAAGAACCCCTTCGCCGCCGAACTGGCCCAGGTGGTGGTCTGGATCGGCTACCTGCAATGGCTCAGGCAAAATGGCTGGCTAGAGGGGCCAACGACAGAGCCGGTGCTTCAGATGCTGCACACCATCGAGTGCAAGGACGCGATACTCACGCTTGACGCAGCGGGCAACCCGGTAGAACCGGAGTGGCCTGATGCGGATGTGATCATTGGGAATCCACCGTTTTTGGGCAGTAAGCGATTACGCAGCGAACTCGGAACTACCTACTTTGAGGCACTGCAACGGCTGCATGGAGCCACCATTCCGGCCAGTATGGATCTGGTCACCTACTGGTTTGAGCGAGCGAGAAAAAACATAGCCGAACAGCATGCCAGAAGAGTTGGCCTCCTTGCGACCAACTCGTTACGCCAGCAACGTAATAGGCTCGTTCTTGATCGTATCAAGCAGAGTGGCGACATTTTTATGGCGTGGAGTGATCTCCCTTGGGTACTTGATGGCGCAGCACTGCGGGTTTGTATGGTTGGCTTTGATAACGGTGAAGAGAGCGCCCGAACCCTAGATGGCAAGCCCGTTGCTACAATCAATTCCGATCTCACGGCTGGTCAGAGTATCCGCCCCATTGCGCGACTCGCAGAGAACAGCGGTGTCGCCTTTATGGGGAATATCAAAGTTGGTCCCTTCAATATCTCGGCTGAAGAGGCAACCTTGATGCTGGCAGCAGTCAATGCCTCTGGGCGATCCAACAGTGATGTTGTACGTCCGCTTATGAGTGGAGATGACATTACTGGCAGGCCAAAAGGTGAGTGGATTATTGATTTTGGCTCAGATCGCTCAGAGGAAGACGCTGCCTTATATGAAGCTCCTTTTGCTTTTGTTCAAACACATGTTCGTCCAGAGCGAGAAAAAAATAATCGTGCCAGCTATCGCCGTCTTTGGTGGCTCCATGGCGAGCCGCGACCAGCACTATGGCAAGCACTTGCAGGGAAAAAGCGTTGTATTGTTACGGTGCTGGTGGCAAAGCATCGCTTATTTACGTGGTTACCCACACATGTATCGCCAGCGGCACGCCTGATCATTTTTGCCAGAGAGGATGACTACTTTTTGGGCGTCCTACATGCTCGCCCGCACGAGCTTTGGAGCCTCCGTATGGGGGGGCATCACGGTGGAGAACGGCCTACATACAACATCTCTTCATGCTTCGACACCTTCCCCTTCCCCTGGCCACCGGGCAAGGAGCCGAGCGAAGATACCGATCTGCACGTCAAGGCGATAGCCGAGGCCGCCCGTGAGTTGGTGCAACTGCGCGATGCGTGGCTCAACCCACCAGGCATGGGCGCGGCTGAACTGAAGCAGCGCACGCTCACCAATCTCTACAACCAGCGCCCCGACTGGCTGAGCGCGGCGCACCACAACCTGGATGTTGCGGTCTTCGCCGCCTATGGCTGGGAAGCCGACATCAGCGATGCGGAGATCCTGACCCGCTTGCTGGAACTCAATAGAGAACGGGCAGAATCAGCGTAGAGACGGGGCTTCGACAGGCTCAGCCGGTGGCTGAGCTTGTCGAAGCCGGTGACTAAACTTGTCGAATTTACGGCCCCGTCACCATATCGGCCTCTGCGGGCCACGCCTCCACATTGCCCGCCCAGTCACGCGCACGCACTCGGAACCCGAAGTGCTTGCCCTCATCTGGGCCGAACCATGCTTCAAGCTCAGTAACACCCAGCTTCCAGTCTGTCCAGCCACCATTGGGGAGTTGGCGTACCTGGACATCATAGCTGGCGATCCCGCTCATGTCGTCTGTCCCATTCCAGGTGATCTGGTAGCCGGTATCCTTGCGGGTAATGCCGGTGATCGTCCCATTGGGGGGGGTGGTGTCGTTACGCGGATACCACGCAAGGGCGTCGAAGCGCACAGCACGGCCATTGTCGTTGGTCACATCATCCAGATCAACCCGGGGCTGATCGTTGGTGGCACCATCAAAATGGTAGGTACCAAGCGACACCCATGTACCGGCATTGGCCTGCTGATCCACCACCACCTCAGTAGTCGCCCCATCATGGTGAACCTGATAACGCGCTGAATTGGTGGCTGTCGGCCCACACTTGGGGATGTAGGCTTTCACCTCATAGAAGTTCGCACCGGGCAGATTGGGAACCCAGGTTGCCCCACTCGTACCCCTAGCCGGGTCGTTGGTGGAGATCGTGTAGTTGTGGCTACCACTCACACCACACCCAGCCTCATTCCAATGCGGCCCGTGGACGATATAGCCTTCTGCGCCATTATCCACCCCAATCGAATCTGGCTCCCACTCCACTGGCGGTTCAGCGGGGGCTGCCGTGGGCGTAATGGGGACGGCGTTACCAGGGCCGGGATCTTCACCTAACCAGAGAAAGGTGACGAGCACATAGTCGCTATGGGTCATGCCCAGGTCGTCCCAGAAGGTACCATCGGCAATATCAATCCCATTGGGGAGGCGCACGCGGCGTCCGCTCTCATCACGCCCACCGTTATAACTATCGTGGTAGGCGGCATGGGCCATCGGGCGGCCCACCGGCAGATCGCTGTAGCGCCGGTTTGTGTTCCAGTAGTCGTCTCTGGTGTTCCATGGGCCAACATCCCAGACTGGAGCAATGACGGTGCGACCATTGTAGGTGAGGCGCACGGCGTATTTACTGGAGCCTTTGGGCGAGAGCGAACTCCACGAAGGCAGAGCGACGAAACGGTCACGTGGTTGGATGATATGGCCATTGGCTGTCCGGCGGCCTACCAGCCCTTCACGGGTAGCGAAGATGCGGTAGGTTGGGGCGATCTGTTGTTGGTTGGGTGCAGCGGTGGGAGCCGCGTGTACCTGTCCAACCGTGGCGGCCATCAGCACGATAATGATGGCAACGAGTGAGCGGCGTATGTGTGAATCGATCATACTCCTCCTTCTACGGTGAGATTGTCCATTGATGGAATAGCAGCGATCCAGACCGCACCGGGATTCATGAGAATCTCGCTACCATCTGCGGCGTAGAAGCGGAGTTGAGCAAAGCCTGCCCCCTTCCGCCACGTGGCCTCGATCATTGTTCCATCACGGAAAATGCGGGCTTTGCCCTCACCAATAACCTGTTGTTCAATGCGACCCTTGGGGTCGCCGGGAATGGGCGATTCGGGCACCTCCATAATGACGACGTTCTTGAAGTGGAGCTGCTCGCCCGTGGTTTGATCAATATGTGGTGTGTCGGCTCGGAAGTAGAAGTAGTCGTTGCTGGCTGGATCGTAGCTCCAAGCGACATAGGTTTGGCGATAGATGAAGAAGTAGCGCAGATTCTGGCTGGCTGGGCGCTGCTCAGCCGGGGCTTCCGGCTTGAAGATGAAGCCGATCTCGCTCAGATCTGGGGTCTCCGCATTGCGGCTGGCCGCAAAGGCGGCAATGTCGGCGCTACTGGTGTAGAGGTTGTGCGGAGCGGGACGCTGGCTACTGCGTCGGAAGTAGCGGCTTGAAACACCCTTGAGTGCATCGTTGTTGATGATCTCAATCGAAGTCTCGGCCAGCAACAACCCCTCTGGGGAGCCACCCGCATGGGTATAGACCGAGGAGAAGGCTTTCGCCCACTCCACATAGTAGGGGCGCGCACTGCGTACCGGGCCAATCGTGCCG
>RRYU01004418.1_pt1 | contig 26673 bp, 22 predicted proteins | sample 2162651 | NCBI WGS metagenome assembly RRYU01 (sample SAMN10267283, study PRJNA491782) | microbial mat metagenome | isolation source: biomat in the production well | place: Japan: Minami-Kanto gas field, natural gas well KTG3 | collected 2017-06 | reverse complement strand
GGTGGCACACCTTCAGCCGGTGGCACACCTTCAGCCGGTGGCACACCCTCTGCCTGAACCGAGGTTGGCTGTGGCCCGATTATGCCGGCTGCCTCAGCTGTTTGCGTAGCCTGTATAGCAACGATACCGGACGGATCCTGAGCAACCTGCTGATCTTCCGGCCAGAACCACACAGCCAGCAATATCAGCAATGCCAGAACGACCAGGCCAATCAAGAGCGGGTTGATCCCGCGCCGGGCTGGTACAGTTTCGGCCTCTTGTGCGTCGGCCCAGGTATTCGGCTGACGATCACGCCGGCGTGCCGACCCGCGTGGCTGTGGGGGTGGTGGCACATATGTGGCTGCTACACTTCTCGTCTCACGCTGATCAGACTCGTCAGGCGTACGACGAACAGCGTCGGGCGATTCGCTCATTACCTCGGACAGAGAATCCAGTTCGGCAAAGGGATCTTCCTCATCAACATCGTAGCGATCGCGTGGATTGAATGCTGCTGGCTCGAATGCTGCTGGCTCGAATGCTGCTGGCTCGAATGCTGCTGGCTCGAATGTTTCTGATTCGTCCGGAGGTTCAAACGGTTCCGGCATATCGTCCGGCTCATCATATAACTTGCGTGTTGGCGTGACACCCAATGCCTGGAGACCTTTGACTGCCATCTGGTTATCTGGTTCCAATTCGACGACATGTTCGAGTGCAGCCTGGCGTTCTTCGCGATTTTCTGCTACACCGGCCAGCCATAACCAGCCCTGGACATTGTCGGGTTCCTGGCGTGTGAGCAGGCGAAAGAGATTGCGCGCTTCTTCTTTATTCCCATCACGCGCAGCTTCGATACCAAGTTGTAAAATGCTATCAGACTCTGCCATTCACCATCCCTCCTCCTATGCCTTTCTACGGGCACAGCAACAGAACGCGGCATCTGCGCCATTCTAACACAGGGTGGCTTGAAGGTCAACGCATATTCGGAATGCTATCGCACTGGCACGGCGTAGATTATCTGCCTGCCACAATAAAGTGCAAAGAGTTTTCATGGTAGGTTTTTTTTAACGCAGGCGTGTCCGCGAACGTGCCGGGATGCCGAAGGTTCGCCGCCGATTGCCAATGGTACTCGGGCTGATCTGCAAACGTTGCGCAATGTCACGGATCGGCAGCCGTTCGACTTCATAGAGACGGCGCAGTTCGTCTGCTGATATGACCCTGGCTTGAAAGCGCGAAGGCCGTACTGGTATACCACATTCATGCAGCCGCCTGGCTATGGTGGTGGGGCTGCATCCATAGTACTGCGCAAGTGCCACCGTTCCCTGGTGTTCGTCGATATAGAATCGCCGTAGTTCGTCACAGGGAAGCTTGACCCGCCTGGCCATGGTGTTCTCCTTTACACTTTATCGGATAAATGAATGCATAAAAAAAGGAGTGTGCCAGCAGAATGTTCCAGATGTGAAATAGCGCCCCAACGGTAGGGGCGGTTCGCGAACCGCCCCTACGGGCCGATTTTCATCCCGACCGTGTGCGTACAGCACGTGGACGACTGATCAGAACATTCTTATATCAGCACACCCCGGATGAGATCAGTGCATCCAATATCCGATAGAGAATACACCAATCTGCTAGTATCCAGGATATCTGGTTGTGTGCAATAGAGTTATTTTACACGTTTACGTGTAATTGTCAAGCGGGAATATGAAAGAGGATTTTTTCGCTTAGACATGGTTTCAGATAGGCCAATTTTACTTTACACGTAACAGACGGATTGGTCACATGAGTCACCCCACCCCCTAACCCCCGCCCCTGCAAGGGGCGGGGGAATCCAGACGGGGCGTCCTGGCGGCACACGCGCCGCGTGTGCCGCCAGGACGCCCCGTCTCCCCCCCCTCTCCCTCAGGGAGAGGGGGGTAGGGGGGTGAGGGCGTATCGTCGAACCAAACTGTAACGTAAGCGTGAACCATGTCTTAGATGCGGATAGCTTCCTGCCTTCCACGGGTACTGGCGGGGGCCGGAGGCCCCCGCAAGCCCCATTTGTGGTTCATGCATAGCCCTCAGGCAGAAAGACGCTGTTGGGAAGCCAGCTATCGTTGGCACGACCTGGCATTGCTTGATTTTGCAACCACCACAAGAGCGGAACCGGGTGGTGCTCTATTCTACTTCTGCTGCACCAGCATCAGGGGCTGGATCAGACGTAGCCTGATAATCAAAACCGGCTCGTTCGGCCACCATCGTCAGGATTTTCTGCGTAGATCGGTGCGGGATATGTTCGCCGGTTTCCCAGTCGCTAATAGTCTGCTGGCGTACCTGTAACTCATCGGCCATCTGACGCTGGGTCAGCTGTAAATGTTCGCGCAGTGCTCTGATGCGCTGTGAGTTCCAGATATGCGCCGATTTGCCGCTTCCCGGCATAGGATAGTTTGTTTCATTGTTCATATATATATACCTCACTGTTATATCCGCTTCCTCTATTCTAACACGCCAGCGGATAGTTGGAGAGGTAACTGCAACTTATGCAATGCCCCGCGCTTTGTGTGCCTGTCGCATCGTCTCGGCGATCTGTTTCAGGTGCATACCATCGTGCATCAGGCCCAGCCCAAAGTAGCCATAGGCATTCAAATGCTCACCGAGAAAGGGCATTTCTTGTGTCGTTTCCAGGTGTGGCATGTCTGGCCAGATATCCAGCGTGGCCAGGCGCATACGCCGACTCTCTTCGAGCCGCTGCCGGCATTGAGCCACAGTTGTGATACTTTCCCATGGCACTTCATAGCGTGACCGGCCATGATGCTCTACGCCACGGGCCAGTTCGGCGGCCAGAAAAGCCGTTTCTTCAGCACCAGCAGTAATATGCGCCAGCACATGCCCGATTGTCCAGCCAGCTCCTTCCGGCGAGTCGTCGGCCTGGGGGTCGTGGGGAACAAAAGCTATGTCGGCATCGCTACACGTTTCTAACATAATCTGAATGGTATCGGTTATTTCATTAGTCAGGTGGCGCAGATCGTCCAGGGTGAGATTGGCCATACATTGCTCAAGTGTGGTTTGTTTACTAAACACCGGTGAAAAGTCGATCATGTGTTTCCTCGTTAATGCACCCGTTCCGGGTGTTCCTCCAGGTGTCCTGACACAAATGCAGTGACAGCTTCATCAATATTGGCCATATCGGTTAGCACAGGACGAATGCCGGCCTGTTGCAGGCGCTGGTGCATGCCCATACCCATGCCGCGCGCTAGAACTGCGTCACAGTCGCGCATCAGGTTGATCAGCAGATCATGCTGATCAATGCCACCTTGCTGTCCATGGGCCAGTGCGGATTGTCGTGCATCATCCTGTTCGCTACGATCGCGCTGTTCGCGCTGAACAATCTGCCCCTGTTCAACGGTAACGACAACAATCGACCGCGCCCGGCCAAAGTGGGCGCTGATGGTGTTGCCGTTATTTGTGACTGCTGCAATTTTCATGAAGTATGGCTGCCTTCCTCTTATAGCCCTGGTCTGTGGTCTGTATAGTACCCGCATTGTAATACATGCTTCCGTTCTTGAAAAATAAAATGCGGCCCTTTTTCTCTCTGGATCATGACAAATTGTCTCTATTGAATGATCTGATCATGACAATACGGGCTTTTTCTGGTGCTGATTGTCTGTTTTTATGCCGGGTCTATGCCGTTATACTGGCACAGTTCATGATGACACAGAGAGCAAAAGTAGGAGTACACTGGTGCTAACACAATCACAAACCCGTTCTCACAAAGCCGGCCTGGGCTTGCCTACCACTGATCTGACAATGCTGCTGGTGGTGTTGATCTGGGGGGCTAATTTTAGCTTTATTAAAATCGCCCTGTTACAGATTCCGCCCCTGGCATTTGCGGCCCTGCGCTTTGTGGTGGCTGCAGCGGTGATGATTGTGATCTTGCGCCTGCGTGAAGGTGTGATCCGCTTTCCGTCCGGGCGGGCATTTTGGATTCTAGTAGGCATGGGGGTGCTGGGAAGTGTGTTGTACCAGGTGTTTTTTACGCTGGGTCTCTCGCTGACAACGGCGGGAAATGCGGCCTTGCTGATTGCGACCTCTCCGGTGATGGTGGCGATCTTCGGGGCACTCTTTGGCATTGAACGCATGACGCGCAATATAGCCGCTGGTATTACGCTGGCGATTGCTGGCGTTGCGCTGGTAGTTGCCGCCCGTGGTTTGGAACTTTCCTGGCAGACACTGTATGGCGATCTATTGATGCTGGCTGCGTCCGGGTGCTGGGCCGCCTATACGCTGGGGGTGCGCAAGCTGGCGCATGGCCCATCGGCGCTGAGTATTACCACGATGACAATGCTCACCGGGGCGGTGGGGTTGACACTGATTAGTCTGCCCGCGTTGCTGCGCATCGAATGGGCCAGCATCGCGCCAGTCGCCTGGGGTGGGCTGGCCTATGCGTCGTTTCTGGGCCTGATTGTGGCCTATTTTCTGTGGAACAGTAGTGTGCGCCTGGTGGGTGGTAGCCGGACAGCAATATATGGCACGGGTATTCCGCTGGTGGCAACACTGGTGGCCTGGCCGGTATTGGGTGAGCAACCCGTTCCGCTTCAGGCGGTCGGTGCGGCTTTGATTGTGGCGGGTGTGCTGCTGACGCGTAGGTAGGGATGGTGGACAAGCCACCGTCACTGCTGTGTGCTTAATCCGGTGAACCCAGGCGCTCGATCTGATAGGCCAGAAAGCGTTCATCGGGGCGGGCACTCCATGCATACACAACATAGGTACGCGCCAGTTTGTCGTGAAAACCCTGTCGGCGATTATCGATCAGGATCCATAAGAAACCCAGAAAGAGAGTTACCGTTGATACCAGGTACCCCAACAGCCGTAACACAGCGTGGATAAAAGACAATCGCCCTCCGTTTATTGTCACTACGCGCAGCCCCATCAATGCCTTGCCCGGTGTTCTGCCCGTTGTGATCAGAAAGAACAGATGGTAGATCACATACGTTGTGGTGGCAAAAACACCGGCAATCAACTGCATATCGATCAGTGTTGACGGTTGCGGTAGCCGGGTTACATCGACAATAGCCGAGAACTGCAACATATTCCAGGCTGTTGCAATGATCCAGATCGTTGCACTGACCGAAATAGCTACCAGAGCCTGGTCAATAATAAATGCAACCAGCCGACTGGCAAATCCGGCGTAATGACCAAGTAAACTTTGCCGCCTGGGCATAGTGTTTCTATCTCTACCTATTCAGTTGAGCGAAAATGCTCGGCGCGGATACGAAGGGCGATTGGTGGTTCGGGCAGTTCTTCGCGTGGCCCACGGCGCAGCAGCATGCGCGCAAGCCGTTCCATAAAGGTATCGATGCTAACGGTGCGTTCGCGCACCTCTTCAATCACCTCGGTAGCCAGGCCGGTGCCTTGCCGCTGGATCAAATCCTGCACTTCCGGATCGATGGCAATATGGTGAATCGACTGCTCAAATGTCTTGCGTAGGGCTGACTGCGTTAGCAACCGGCTGTGCATCTCTTCGCCCTGACCCAGCGCAACCAGGCGGTTGACCTCGGCTTCGCCACGGGCAACTAGTTCAGCAAATTGCTTCTGCATCGGGGCGAGTGCCTGGTTCTGTTCCACGGATTGCAGCAACGGGCTGATCCAGTTGCCTACGTTGTGGTCAATTTGTTCCAGCACAGCCAGCCCTTGCTCGGCACGTTCCTGGGTATCGAACAACAGCCCCACCAGCGCATAGCGAAATGCCTGCGCTGCGGTTGGCGGCGAGGCGGGGAGTAGCAGGGGAACCTGGTGATCCGCGTGCGTCGTATCCACCTGGCCTGACTCAGATACATGCTGTTCAGACGTAGTTAGCGGGTTAGATAACGGTGATGGCGTGGATGTCTGTCGGGCCGTATGTTCCCACAAATGTAACTGATGTTGTAATTCTTCCCATCCCAGCAGTGCGCCGCCCACCATCAGGCGGGTCAGCGAACGCAGGGGGGAAGGATTTGATGGTTGCATATGCATTTCTCCTTAGACAAGGTTTCAGACTAGTCACCTTTACTGTACAGTTCACAAACAGATTGGTCGCTTGAATCACCCCACCCCTGCCCCCGCCCCTGCACGGGGCGGGGGTAACCCGAATGGGGCGTCCTGGCGGCACACGCGCAGCGTGTGCCGCCAGGACGCCCCTCTCCCTCAGGGAGAGGGGGCCGGGGGGAGAAGGCGTATCATCCAACCAAACGGTACAGTAACGACGAACCTTGTCTTATGCATATCATTATAGCCTATTTTTCCGCGCATAGGCGGCTTCCAGGCGGGGCACTATCATGTGCCAGTCATACTGATTGTGAACCAGCTTGCGCCCCTGGACGCCCAATCTGTCGCCAGCAGGACGATCCTGTAACAGGCGAATGACGGCGGTAGCAAAGGCATCGGGCGTGTCGGCTAACAACAAATGGTCACCATCACGCAGTTCATCAACACCCTCGGCCCCCATGCTTGTACAGACAACTGGTGCTTCCATCGCCAGTGCCTCTAGCAATTTGAGGCGTACCCCGCCACCGATGCGCATCGGTACGACATAGACGGCTGCGTTGCTGATAAACGGGCGCACATCTGCGACCTCGCCCACTACCGTAACTGTGTGCCCGTCGTGGAGAGCATGTACCGCCGGGACGGGGCTGCGCCCCACTACCACAAAATGGGCCTGGGGACAACTGGCGCGCACACGTGGCAGCACAGCTTGTATAAACCAGCGCACGGCATCAATGTTTGGGCGAAAATCCAGGCTGCCGGTGAACACAATCGTATGGGGCAAAGCTGCCAGTGTCGATTGAGTATCTGGCGGAACGGCAGATCGCGCAAAATAACGTGTATCGACGCCGTTAGGCACAATCGCGATAGCTGCCTGGTTGTCCAGACGCAGCAGGGCGCGGCGATCTTCATGCGAAACTGCCAGGGTACAGTCATAGGTACGTAACAGGCGGCGCTCGTAGTGGGCCAGTTTGCGCCATTGAATCAGCGAATAACTTCCTGCCACCAGGGTCTTGAGTGTTCTGGGATGCCGCAGATCCGTCAGGGCAGCGCGCTGCTGTAAAACATACTCGGCATTAAATTCGTCGAAGATCAGCATGGGCACCTGGGGCTGAAGCTGCGCCTGGTAGTGGCGTACAGCCAGACCATAGTGGGCCATTTCGATACTCTCGACCTGTAGAATATCAAACCTTTGTTCGATAAGCAGTTGGCGTAGTGCTGTGGCATAGGCGGGCGAGACATTGCGCAGGGCCATATCGGGCAGTGGCGAACTCAGCGTCGTCCATGCCCGTCCGAGCAAAGATCGCGGCACGTGTCCCTGTACCGTGATCACCTGACAGAACTCACGCAGTGGTTGTAGTGCGGCAACATCCGCCTCGTCGGGGGCAAAAGTCAGGCAGCAGACGTGATGACGCTGGCTTAACCCACGCAGCAAATTATAGATACGCAGCGCACCGCCGCTGCGAGGAGGATACGGTGGATACGGTGAGAGGAACAGAATATGCATAGCAGGAAGGGCCTGTTTATACCACGAAACGCCCGATTCTATCCTTCGTGCGCCTTGTGCGCTTCATAGTAAGAAAATATACATCCAGATTGACAAGTGGGGTAGGGGCGAATAATTATTCGCCCCTACAAGACCTCGCACGGGTAGGTTTTTTCCGTCGGGACGCGCTTCTGCGCGTCCGCATGGCGTCCTGATGCGGAACACGTCCCCACGGACAGGCAGACGCCTGTCCCTACGGATGGCGTTGGAACACCATCCATCGAAAAACCTACCCCTGAGATCCCTGCCCCCCTCTCCCTGAGGGAGAGGGGGAGACGGGGCGTCCTGGCGGCACACGCTCCGCGTGTGCCGCCAGGACGCCCCGTCTGTATTCCCCCGCCTCCGCACGGGTAGCCTTTTTGGGCAGATTGCATGCCAATGGGATCGGTAGGGACAACCCCCCGTGGTTGCCCAGCCAGCGTGTCCGGCATCAGGAGGCCCTGGGCAGGCCCCGTGCCTGCCCCTACGAAAAAACTACACCTGAAAGGGTGAGGGCGTCTGGTTCACCTGACCTATCTACGCCCTGGTTGGCTTGGTTGGCTTCTTAACAACCGGCGCACCATCGGCGGCAGTGAGCAGTTTTTCAACCTGATACTCAGACTGCTCTTCGGCCTGTTGCAGCTTCTGCACCACATCATAGCGTTCGAGCATCTGCTCAACCACCTTGGTAGCAGAGCGCCGGGTAGTAGCCGTGCTATCGACCACAGCCAGCAGCCACAGCCACCAGAGCCACTTCGTATATCCCTCGTGATTAAACCAGAGAATATTATCGTAGCGATTCACCTGAATAAACTGGCGTACCACCCGGCTACGCAGGCCATTTTCCAGCACAACATACGGGCGCTTCTTCTTGGGCAGTTCATCCATTGCGAACCAGCGCTGATGGTCGATCAAGATCTGCGCAACGCCCACCGAGCGCCAGGCTGTACCATCATCGATGCCCAGCCCTTTCAGGGTATCAGCGATAACCTTATTCAGCAACCACTCGTCCATCCAGCTGCGGCTCTGCTGCTCAAAATCTTCGGCCTTGCTGAGCTTGCCGAGCATATGCACAAACAGCCAGCCAAAGAGTGCCCCCCAGACAGCCGGATTGCCATTCATATCGTCGATCAAGAACTTGACTGCGCCCTTATACTTACGTGACCGCGAATTGGGGAAGCGTTCTTCCACCAGCGGCAGTTGCAGGATCGCCTCAAGCTTATGGCGAATATCTGCAGCGATGGCAGCATCATCGCCACCGACATTGGTAAACTCCTTGATCGCCTTGAGCAAGATCTGAACCTTCTGATCGACCTCGTCAATCAGGGCCGTGTCAAGCGGGCTGCCAGTTTCTGTGACCCGTGCATTGATCAGCCGATCAAACATTTCGGCATTGACCAGTTCTTTAAACGGCCCACGTACTGGCTGCAGGAAGACCTCTTTCAGCTCCTCTTCGACACTGGGCACACCGCGGCCCTCCAGCCGGTTCATGATATGGTAGTAGTGGCTCCACTCATTATCGCGCACTTCGCGGAAATCAATAAAGACATGGTGCTGATATGCTTCCAGTTCAATATACATGCCCTGTTCACACAGATCGCGACTACTGCGAATATACTCCAGGCCGCTAATCTGGTCACGGAAAATCGTATAGTATGCACCATCGGCATGCAAGCTCATACCTTCAGCCAGCGAACGCTGGGTCAGGTAGCGGTCGCCATTGCCATCCTTCATCGCATAGGCTGCCGACATCTTGATCCAACCCCGCGCCTGTCCAAACTTATTATGGAAGACCACCAGTGCGCGTTCATCGCCGCAGCGGTTGGAATAGGCATATACATCCTCGTTCACATGGCCTTCGGGCGCATAACAGTCATAGAGCAGGAAGTCGCGCACTTCCGAAAAGATATGGCGACGGTGGTTTAGCGGAAAGATCACGCGCTCGTGGTGCTGGATCAAGCCCATATCTGGCTCTTCGTCCCAGTATGCCCGACTATATTCCATACCATACTTTTCGGTAAAGCCCTCAACTTGCCCATGCCCAAACATTGGCAGGCCAGGCAGCGTAATCATCATGGCACAGATGCCAAAATACTTATCAGACTTGCCAAACTGATCCACGGCGGTGCGCTCGTCGGGATTATTCATAAAGTTCACAAAGCGCTTCAAGACTTCAGGGTCAAACTCCAGGGTGTTTTTCATCACCGAGCGATACTTGGCATTATCCTCATCGCGCAGCATATTCATAAAGGCACTGTTATACACCCGATGCATGCCCAATGTGCGCACAAAGTAGCCTTCCATCAGCCAGAATGCCTCGGCCAGCAGCAACGTATCGGGCGCTTCAGCAGCGACCCGGTCGACCACCTCGCGCCAGAACTCCTGGGGAATGGCGGCATCGAACTGCTCTTTAGTCATACCATGATCTGAACGAGACGGAATATCGCCGCCGGTACCCGGTTGGGGGAACCAGAGCCGCTGATAATGCCGCTTGGCCAGGGTCATGGCCGCATCAAAGCGAATAATTGGCGTTTTGCGTGCCACATGCAGAATTGTCTGAATGACCGCCTCGCGTACCTCCGGGTTGAGGAAGTTCAACTGAGCCGTATCATTCCAGGGCATGCTTGTGCCGTCGTTGCCATGGTAGATATACTTTGTATCGCCGGACCAGTGGTCGACCCGTTTGAAGACAACCGCAGCATCGCTACGGCTGTAGTAGTGATCTTCCAGATAGATGCCCACGCGATCGTCCCACGAGAGGTTCGGGCCATTGAAGAGATACGCTGGAAACGGACTATAGTCAAGCGCAATAAACCAGTCGGGATGCTCGACCACCCAGCGCGAGTCGATGCCCATATGGTTTGGCACCATATCGCTGGCCATACGAATACCGCGCCGCCAGGCGCGATCTTTCAGGTTCTGGAACGCCTCTTCGCCGCCGAGTACATCAGAAATATTATATTCAAACAGCGAATAAGCCGATGCTTCAGCTTCGGGGTTGCCACACATCTGCTTGATGCGCTGCGAAGCCGGGCTGCGTTTCCAGATACCAATCAGCCAGAGGCCCGTAAAGCCCCAGTGTCCCAGCGTATCCAGTTCTTCATCGGGGATCTCGTCCATGCGGGTAAAGCGCTGCTTATAGCGTTTTGAGAGCTGATCCAGCCACACATAGATATTCTTGGCCAGCATGACCACGCGCGGCATCCAGTCCAGGTCGGGACTAAAGCGCTCATACTCGACATCCAGCCCGGCATAATCATACACCACCGACGGGCCCGGGCCAAGGCCGCCGCCAATAAACATCTTGGCATCTTCACGAATAAAGTCCAGGCTACTCAGCAGGCGATACAGAAAATCGCCGATTATGCCGCCCCAGCGCGAGCGAATAAATTCAAGCTGGTCAAACAGCGAATGCGGATGCGCCAGGGCTGGCGCACGCAACATATCGATCAGATTTTGATTATCTGGCCCATAACGCGGCTGTGTCTCAAAGAAATCGCGCAGGCTGGCCATCATTTGCAGATAGACTGTGTTGGCATCCAGGTAGGAATCGTCGAAGAGTTCGCCGTAGGGCGAAAAGGCCGGGTTCATATTCGCCAGCCAGAGCATCAGCAACTCTTCCTCTTCGACATGCCGGTGGGGGGTGCCATCCGTTTCGCCTTCCATATGTGAGTGGAGATCGATCTGCCCACGATAGACCGCCAGCGGCGGGAATTCATCGGCAAATGCATAGAGCGTCTGATCAATCGTCTCTTGATCAAACCGCTCATACAACCACTTTAATGCCTGCCCCATCACATTATGGTTCATCTCACGGCGGTAGAGTGCTACCACATAGTGCAAGATCTCATCAATCAACCCCATAGCATTGATATGACTGGGCTGGACGGCCTGTTCGGGGTGGTTGATCAGGTCACGCTTTTCGTTCATCTTCTGGGCAAATACCCGTGCGCCATGGAAGTTGGCAAAAATTACATTTCCGCTCAACTCAAACAGCGATTGGTCAAACTGGTAGCGGTTACGCGCACTACGCGATACATGAAACTCCATACGCACATTTGTATAATGTTGATCCTCTCTCGGCACAGGTTCCTCCCATAAATCTACAAAAATAGCTCTTCCATCATGCACAGGCGGGTATCACTGCTCGCCTGCTCTCCTTCCCTGAATAGTTGTAGTATTGGCAGCAACGTTCAGTATGCACACATAACTGTTCGGGACAACGCATGGGGATGCCGAGCATGTGTGTCTAACGATGGTGCGCTTATTCAGGTCGTGACTATTGGCATATTATAACAGGTGTTACGCGGGGATATACAAACCTGGCAAGAGCGTGATAGTGTATGGTTGGGCGAAAATAAGCACCACGGGTACCGGCGGGGCGCCGCCCCGCCGAGATTCTAGTGTTCGGTTTGGTGTGGCGGCTTTGCCGCCACACCAAACCGAACACATTATTACATGATCTCTCGATTAGACGAGGTCAAAGAGGCTACGGAGCCAGTTGAGGAAACGGGCTGAATAGGGAGACCCGGCGTCAAAATAGCGGGCGGTAATTGCTTGACCTAATGGCTTCCCTGGTTCGTGCTGCCATGCCAACCAGGTATGTATCTTTGCCTTTATTGCGACATTTTCAGTAAACCGACGTTCATGCGGCGACAGTTTATCCTGAGTAGGCAATCCGAGAAAAGTTGCTTCAACAGTTTGCCAGAGGACGTTTGTCTCTCTTAATGGAATAAGCTGACTAACAAAATCTTCCAGCATTCCCGGAAGGCTGTTGTCAGGCATTAACCAGATACCCACTGTAGGACGCCCATCTTGTATAATCGTGGTTCCATCGATATCAGGCGAAAGAGGAGTATTCCTGTAGCCAATATTCCTCAGTCGATCCCTTAATGATTGCCAGCGAGCGGCCATATCCATATCTGCGTCAAGAACAATACCGAGTCGTTCAAGACCACTTCGGTCAACTTCGACATCGAGTGTCTCGAATATATTATTTACACCCTTTTTGTTGATCACAAGGAATGATTGTGGAATATTGTGATGGGTAAACAGGCTGTACAGTACATGTTCATCATCACTTCCTTCGACTAGCAATACACATCTGTCCACGTATGCATTCCTTGTAGATTCTATCTGATCTCAATTTGCTCTCTGGTTGCAATACTAAGCCTTCGCTCATCAAATAGAGTTGGAACGATAGAGGAGCCTTTCTTCTCCATGCGAATCAACATACCTTCTTCGCTTTTCTCTTCAATGGAGGCTTGCTGAAAAGCTTCCACACAATCCCAACTATGCGTAGTGGCAAAAACCTGTACATTCAGCCTGCGAGCTATAGAGAGTACCAACCTCCATAAATCATACTGCACTGAATAGTGCAGGCCACTTTCAAATTCGTCTATCAGTAAAATACCGTTGCTAACATTTACAAGAGCCAGAGTAATCCCAAATGCTCGAACTAACCCACCACCCATACTCTTTAACGGAACGGGATTTTCAATGGTTGCCACTTTTATAAGTGGATACCGTTCAGAAGGCCCCTCTCTTTCACCAACTAAACTTAGGCGCTCAATGTCCTGGTCGATAACTTGCAAAGAAGATAGAACGTCAGCCTCGGCATCGGTCAGAGTAATACTATCCCACAGAGCAGCAACTTGTCGCCGATCTAAACCGTTGGCAGGAATAAAAGTAGACTTGATCTCCCTTAACTCCGGTCGCCCCATTCTCCTGCGAGCATAGTCAGGATCAATATGATATGATTGCTTTTGATGCTCACCAGCTTCCACAGTGAAACGCAAAACGGCATTCTCGATCTCTGTAAATTCTTCTGGCAAGCGGACTAAGTGTAAGGTTCTAATACCCTCTTCATTTGTTTCAGATACATAGTAATCAAGACTTATTCTGATCGCCTTCTCGGGATCATCTAAAGAACCAAGATATATTTTTCCATACCCATCTTTCTGCTCTTCTCGGCCATTAAAAATGTGTCGCACGTTTGTTATATAGCTCTCTGGCTCGCTAACACCCCTGACAGGTGAATATGTATACTCATCCCTACTACTAAGCATGTCCCAAATCAGTCCAGGGTTTCCTCTATGAGCATAAAGCGACAATGCATCTAGCAAGCATGTTTTGCCGACACTATTTTTTCCCACAATCAGGTTTACACGACCCAGTTTTTCAATAACCAGGTCATCAAAAGCGCGGAAGTTCTGCACTTTGAAAGATGTAAGGATTAACTCGCTCATTGCTATTTCCTCAACGACCGTTCATTGTAGTGGCATTATATCACGACCAGACAACACACTTTAGGCTGGATAACCTGCTCCTGTCTTCCCTGCGTGTTCGTTGTGGTACGATGTAGGGTGTACTACAAGGAGCGATCTATGATCCATGATACTCTATCAGCCGAGGCGGCTCGCCGCCTGTATAACCGACTGGGGGCACGTATCGCGCAGTCTGACCGCTTCGAGCAGCGGGCACGCGATCAGTCCCTGGCTCTGCTTGATGCCCGTCCCGGCCATACTGTGTTGCATGTAGGCGTGGGCAACGGTGCTGCGCATGCTCGCTTGCAGCATATGGTTGCACCATCTGGCTTGCTGGTCGGGTTAGACCTTTCGCCGGTGATGTTGCGCTTAACTCGCCAGCGTAGCGATACGCCCCTCTGTGAGGGCGATGCGCGTTGTGTGCCGTTTGCCCCAGCCAGCTTTGATCGCCTGTTCTGCGCCTACATGCTCGATCTGATACCTCTAGACGATCTGCCGGGCGTGCTGGGGGAATTTCGGCGTGTGGTGAAGCCGGGCGGACGCATGGTACTCGTCTCGCTGACTGAAGGCATTGATGCCTTCAGTCGTCTGGTGATTGCGCTATGGAAACTGGTGTATCATGTCAGGCCAGTTGCCTGCGGTGGATGTCGGCCCGTGCAAATGATGCCACTGCTGCGCCAGGCCGGTTTTGTGCATGTATCGCGTACAGTGGTTGTGCAAGCGGGTATGCCCAGTGAGGTGCTGGTTGGATCATAGCAGCAAAACAGTTCTCTATCTCTGTCTGGCGTTCTGGCTGGGCCTGACATTGAGTGCCTGTGGTCTGGGGCGTGTGCCTGATCCGCTGGTGGCAACCAGTCCGCCGCCTTCCGTCACTACCACACCTGTCCGCCCGACGGCAACGCCGGTACCGCCGCCCTCGGCGACGCCGTTGCCGGTGGCTACCTGGAGTGCTGAACTGGCCGCTACGGTGGTGTCTGGCCTGCCAGCAACGGCAACGCCGGAGCAACCGGGGTCTGCGCCGGTCAGCGGTGCGATCGAGGGCGTGCAGGTGCTGCCAGTAACCACCGACGATGGCCGCGTGCTGGTATGGATTGCCTATACCTATGGCTCACGTAGCTTTGATCCACCCCAGGATCATGTTGTATCCATCTATGAACGTGACGGCGCAACATGGCGCGAAGTAAGCCGCCTGACCATGGCCGAGCCAGACTATCTTGACCCTCAGGGCGTCTCAGTCGCCTGGATTGGCCCGGACGATGTCGTCTGGCTGGTGGTGCAAAGTGGTATGGGGGCACACGGAAGCTGTTTTGACCTGTTGCGTTTTGAAGCGCAGGCATTGCAGAGCGCGGTTGCCAATTGTAACACTAGCCCGCTGGCTGGCGAATTGCGCGATCTGAATGGCGACCAGGTCTCCGAGGTGGTCATTAACCAGAGCGACAACTATATTTTCTGTTATGCTTGTGGCGTGCGTCTCTGGCAGTATCAGATTTTTCGCCGTGCTGCCACCAATCTGGTAGAGGTACAACTGGCTATACTGCCCGATTCTGCGCCGGACGATCTGCGGCGCACAAATAACCGGGCGGTTGAACTGGCGCAGGCTGGTCTCTGGAAAGATGCCCGTGAGACAATCGACCAGATTCCCCCCCCGATGACCGATGAAACGGTAGCCTGGAATGCCGTGTTGATTCGCCTGCATGCCGATGCCCGGGCCGAACAGGTGCGCAATGGCGGCTACCCATTGCTAGAGCATGTCTTTTATGGTGACTATGCCGCCGCGCTGGATAGCATGCGTGCCTACAGTGTCGCAGAGATCTTTGCGCGGCCCACCCCGCTAATAACCAGCACAGTAGCTCTGGGCTGGGAACCTCAACTCAACGCCTGGCTGTTGGCAGCAACGTCCTCGGCTATCCAGGCCCGGCCTGACCTGGCAGCAGCCTTCTTTTTACGCGGCTGGGCTGTCTATCTGGCTGATCCACGCGACCCGGCAGTGCTAGATAATGTCCGGCGGGCCGCCCAACTCAATCCCGCCGAGCCGCTGTTTATGCAGAGCCTGACGTTTCTGGAAGAACAGTTTGCACAGCCACTGCCTTGAAAAGGGCGCGGCGTATCTTTTACCAGGTAATGACCCAGTGGTATCTGAATAAGGGTCGATATCCGTAGGGACAGGCGTCTGCCTGTCCGTGGGAACGTGTGCCGCATCAGGACACCCTACGGACGCGCAGAAGCGCGTCCCTACGGAAAAACCCTACCCGTGAGAGGGCAGGGGGTGAAGGCGTTTGGTTAACCCAGACATTATTCGCGCTAACAACCTTTTTCAAACAGTCTCCCCGGCAGCGAGGCGCTGCTGGGGGGAACGGGTTGTTGTTACATTATCGGGGTGGGTGACAGCCAGGATTGTGCCCATATAGACTTCATCAAGAGAGTAACCCAGCATCTCGGCCCAGCGCGAGTTGAGGTGTAATAGTCAAATAGAACGAGTAGACCTATGCTATACTGCACACCAACGAAAAACCCACTCGCCATTGCCTCACTGAATATTGAGCATGCCTACCTGGAACGCACCGGGCAGTATGTGCCGTTTGAGGGCATCGCCTTTGCCGATACGCTCGACATGGCCGAGGCACGCCAGTTGTCGTTGTTTACGGAAGAGAACACCGAGCGGGTCGAGCGCCAGAAGCAGGCCGAGATTACCGTGATTATCGGCAATCCGCCCTATAACGTGGGGCAGGTGAATGAAAGCGAGAACAATAAGAATCGCCAGTATAAAGTAATTGATGATCGTGAGCGCGGCGATCACACTGGACGGACTACCGCCGGAGTGCTTTGCCTACCGCCTGGGCAACCGGTCAGCGGTCGAGTGGGTGATTGACCAATACCGGGTCAAAACCGACAAACGCAGCGACATCACCAGCGACCCGAACCGCGCCGACGATCCCAAGTATATCCCCCGGCTGCTCTGTAAGGTCGTCACCGTCAGCCTTGAAACCGTGCGCCTGGTGGAACGATTGAGTAGCATCGCGTTTGATCCTGTCGTTAATACGGTGACAAGTGGGGCTCACACGGGTAGGTTTTTTGGCCGAACTGCATCACAATGGGATCGGTAGGGGCAACCCCCCGTGGTTGCCCCAGACAGCGTTTCTGGCATCAGGACGCCCTGGGCAGGCCCCCGTGCCTGCCCCTACCCGACAAAATCGACACCTGCAAGGCGGCGTGAGGCGGGTGGTATGCGGCAGCCGGGCGACTCCGGTCGTCCTGCCCGATCAAACCGGTCAGGATGCCATGGATGTCTATGGTTGAGGTGCGCTGTGATGCATGGGAGATTCCTCACACCGCCCACCGGTCGGGTTGGTACAGACCAACGTCATGGGTGGGACGGTGTTCGGAATGACATGAGGAGGCAATGAACACCCCATGGCATCCTGACCCGTGTGGCCCACCCGGCCCATCGGACATATCAGCACGTGAGGGAACGGATGGACTGTTGCGGTGGGCAGGGGAAGGATCGCATCGTGTTGCGCCCGGATCAGCGGGCAATCCCGCGTTCGTGAATCATTACACAGGGGCTGTTGTTTTTTTTTCTTTTTCCTGTATAATCAATATGAAGCAATTGTCATTATGGCTGTTCCTGTTTCCCCTCATCTGAACATAGTTGTCAGAATCTGAATCTTCTTATTACGCAGATATGTAGTATACGTGTACCGGCAAACAGATGGCTGGTGCCAGTGGTCACATATTCCACCATTTTGTTGCATAATGAACATATAGTGCGATGTACCACTCCAACCCATGTAGCTTTAGCCCCCATCCTCAGGTTCTCTATGATTCCTATAGTAACCGTTCAGGTGGGGTGGTCGGGAGGGGTAACGCCCCTCCCGGATTCTCTCTTTTTGGCCCGTTGTGACGGCTTTGCCGCCACAACGGGCCGAAAAGAGAGAAGGTTTTGCGGGGGCCGCAGGCCCCATATGCATCACGTTAAGCCTCCCGGCGGGGGTTTGGGGGCCGGAGGCCCCCAAAGAATATCTTTGTCGTGCGAGATTTTGCCAGCTTTGCTGGCAAAATCTCGCACGACAAAGTGAGTTTTTAGGGCTACCGCCCTAAAGTTGATGCGTATGGGCCGCAGGCCCCCGCGCCCCCGCTGGCGCAGGTACCGCCTGAACGGTTACATTCCTATAAATACCCCATGTTTCTATTCAGGGTTGTCTGATAGACTATGCCTATGGGTTTCAGCCTGAGTCCCTGGTTTGCACATAAACCAAACAGTATATAGTACTTCACTGTTCTTATCTACATAATCCCGATAAACACCTTTTCTAATCGCACGTCGGACATGACATATGAGCAATAGACAATGAAGCAGCAGAACTGGAGTGAGGGACATGACAGGTGCAGATTCTCCCCAACAACCAGGTACTACATTTCTCGAAGCACTGCTGGCAATGGATCGGATTGCAACCAATCGGATACTATTGTCATTTGTCGAACAGTATGACCCTTTCAGTGCGATCGAGCAACTGGTTGTTCCAGCACTCGAACAAATTGGCAATCAGTGGGAAACGGGTGAATTGTCGCTCTCACAAGTCTATATGAGTGGGCGTATCTGTGAAGAGATTGTTGATACCCTGCTGCCAGCTTCTGGCGATCAGCGCATCGATCAACCGGTCATGGCGATTGCTGTTCTGGAAGACTACCATCTGCTCGGTAAACGCATGGTCTATTCAACATTGCGTGCCAGCGGCTATGCCTTATATGATTATGGCCGGGTTGATACAGCTACGCTGGTTGAGAAAGTTATTGGTGATCAGATTGCCATTTTGTTAATTTCTGTGTTAATGTTGCCCTCTGCTTTGCGTATTTACGATGTGCGTCAAAAACTGACGCAGGCCGGTTATTATCCCCGGATCGTCGTTGGCGGTGCGCCCTTCCGTTTTGACCAACAACTCTGGCAAGATGTCGGGGCTGATAGGATGGGAGACACGGCATCTGATGTGGTGACTATTCTGCATGATCTAATGTGAAAATAGCCAATGGACGATTGACCGGCGGCATCCGAACGATGGGCGACCGGCCGGTCGCCCCTACATCCCTATTTTCATGCCAACCGTGTGCGCCCTGGCGCATGGCGAACTGTTAAGGGAACACTGATGACTACAACACCGATGACGTCCCTCCAGCGTGTTCTGACCACCCTGCAACACCGCGAACCGGATCGCGTACCTCTGTTTTTGCTCGTTTCGCTGCATGGCGCACGTGAGTTAGGCGTGTCGATCCAGGAATACTTTACGCGTGCGGAACATATTGTTGAAGCCCAGATACGTATGCGTGCAGCCTATCGCAACGATTGTCTGTATGCCTTCTTCTATGCAGCAATCGATGTCGAGGCCTGGGGCGGCGAAGTGATCTTTAGCGATGATGGCCCGCCCAATGCCGGAGAGCCGTTTATCTATCGGCCTGACCAGATCCGCTCCTTGCAAGCACCGCGTGTGCAGGATGCCGCCTGTTTGCATACGGTACTGGAGGCGATCCAGCAGTTGCACATCCGCAGCCAGGGTGAGGTGCCAATTATTGGCGTGGTTGTGGCCCCGTTCTCGCTGCCAGTTATGCAAATGGGCTTTGAAGCCTATTTGAATCTGATGTTCGAGCAACCGGATCTGTTTGACCTGTTGATGCGCATAAACGAAGATTTCTGTGTCGAATGGGCCAATGCCCAGCTTGCCGCCGGGGCAACTGCCATCTGCTACTTTGACCCGGTTGCGTCTTCTACCATTATATCGCGCGACCACTATCTGCGCAGCGCTTTCTTGATCAACCAGCGTACTCTGGCACGTATCAATGGTCCGACTGCGACCCATTTTGCGTCGGGGCGCTGTCTGCCGATTGTTGCGGATGTTGCATGCACCGGTACAGCCGCCATTGGGGTCAGTGCGCTGGACGATCTGGCCGCGTTAAAGCGGATTGTGAATGGCAAGGTCAGCCTGCTCGGTTCTTTAAATGGTGTAGAAATGCGCCGCTGGACTCCCGCCGAGACCGATGCCGCCGTTAGTTCAGCTATTGCCGCAGCCGGACAAGGCGGTGGGTTTATTTTAGCTGACAATCATGGTGAGATTCCCTTCCAGGTGCCCGAAACAACGTTACAGGCGATCGCCGACGCCGTCGATCGCTGGGGTACCTATCCATTGAAACAGGCCAGCCATGAAGGATAATTTTTGTCTGCGCGTATGTGCGCTCTACCACGACGAGGTCAGCGCGGCTGTGCGGGATCTCGGCTACGACGATGTTTGTATTGCAACATACCCTCCTGTGTGTATGCATGCGCAGCAGGCAACTCCAGCAGCACGGAAAGTACTGACTGAAACTTTACCGCAGTGTAGCGATATAGCCATTGTAGGCGCTTGTTTTCTAGCTCAGACGCATCAGCCGCACCATGCCAATCATACTGGTCGCCTGATTCACCTGAAACACTGCCTATATATGTTTGCTGGTCAGGAATGGTTAGAACCGACCATGCTGGCGGGCAATTATTTACTTACACCGGGCTGGCTCAAATACTGGCGTCAGCATCTCGATTACTGGGGCTTTGATCAGGAGGTCGGGCGTACATTTTTCCAGGAGTGTATCCGTGGGGTGATATTGTTAGATACCGGTATCGATGACAATGCTGTAACTGCCTTGCAACAGTTTGCCACCTTTGTAGAGGTGCCCTATCAGATCCAGGTGATTGGCCTGGATTATCTCAAGCTTTTGTTGGCACGTATTATTCTGGAGTGGCGGTTGGATTGTTCCAGGCAGGTAACCAGAGAGGTGTTGCACCGATCGAACCGCAAAATTGCCGATTATGCCATGGCGTTTGATCTCCTGGTTAATCTGGCCCGGATTATGACTGAAGAAGAGACGGTTCAGAAGATTCTGGAACTCTTTGCCATGCTATTCGGCTGTACTAATCTGGAGTATGCCGATGTCAAGGCTGGCCATATCACCCGTGTTTTTACCAACCAGGGTGTTCCATCTGGTGTGGGACACTTCGAGCATGCCCTGGCACATATGCACGACAATTATGCCCTGGCTGAACCCGGCGACGGATTCTATCTGCGTATTCAGTATCAACAGGATACTCTGGGCTTGATGATTGTGCGCGATATTGTTTTTCCCGAATATCGAGATCAGTATCTCAATCTGGCGCTGACCATTGCGAACCTGTGCGGCCTGGCCATTGCCAATGCGCGTACCTATCGCAAGCTCCAGGAAACCGAGAATCGTCTGCGACAGGAACGCGATCAGACGGAACGTCTGCGTCAGGCTATGACCGATCTGGTGGTTGAACTGGATCCCCAGGTTGTGCTCGAACAGATTCAGGTACATCTGGATAAAGTTGTTCCCTGTCAGATTTCCACGATTATGCTGCTGGAAGGTAACGATCTGCGTATTGTGTCTAGCCGGAGCAGCCTCCCAGGCGAAGATCTGGTCGGGCGCAGTATATCGGTCGATCAATACCCCTTTCCCGACATTATTCAGCAGCAATCAACAATGATCCTCGACTGTCGTCTTGCATGCAAGAATGTACCCTCTCTGCCAGGATGTAGCGGGTTTTGCAGTTGGATGGGCGTGCCGCTGATCATCCAGCAGCACGTCATGGGCATACTGGCAGTTGGCAGTGTTGAGCCAGATGTATATTCTTTGGAACAGGTTCATATTGCCCAGGCATTTGCCAGCGAGGCGGCGATTGCGATTGAAAATGCGCGTCTGTTCGAGAAAGCGCACATTCTGGCTGGCACCGATTCGCTGACTCGGCTGTATAATCGACGACGTTTTCTTGAACTGGCCGAAGTCACCTTTCAGCGTGCCCGACTCTCGGGCATGCCTATGGCAATCATTTTGCTGGATATCGATCATTTCAAGCAGATCAACGATACTTTCAGCCATATGGCTGGCGACCAGGTACTGGTGCAGATAGCCCGTGATCTGACACACATATGTGTGTCCGGGATTGTGGCGCGCTATGGCGGTGAAGAGTTTATTCTGCTTTTACCCGACAGCAACCTGAACGGCGCACGTACAGTTGCTGAACGACTGCGCAGCATGATTGCAGCCAATCAGGTTGAAACGATTGGTGGGCCAGTGGCTATCACGATCAGCCTGGGCGTAGCTGCCCTCGAAGCGGATGTCAGCAGTCTGGACGACCTGATCTGGCGAGCGGATAAAGCGCTCTACGCGGCTAAAGCGGCTGGCCGCAACCGGGTGTGTGGGTGGGGGGAACAGTCCATAACGGCCAGATGATCAGCGCACCGTGCGGTTTTTTCCGTAGGGACGCGCTTCTGCGCGTCCGCAGGGCGTCCTGATGCGGAACACGTTCCCACGGACAGGCAGACGCCTGTCCCTACGGATCGCGTTACGATGCGATCCGACCAAAAAACCTACCCCTGTGAGCACCCCCCGGCCCCTTTCACGGGTAGGTTTTTTCCGTAGGGACGCGCTTCTGCGCGTCCGCAGGGCGTCCTGATGCGGAACACGTTCCCACGGACAGGCAGACGCCTGTCCCTACGAAAGGCGTTGGAATACCATCCGTCGAAAAACTCCCCATGAAAGATACCGCTGGGTCATTCCAATTTTGGCATACTCTCCCCTGGGAGCGAGGGCATCTTGCCCTCGTGGGTGCGACGAGGGCGGGACGCCCTCGCTCCCAGGCCGCACATCGGAATGACCCAGTAGTATCATGAAAGATGGCATCCCTCGACGTTGACGTGGCCCTAACATTCCAGCATTCCTGATAGTTGGTTGACGAACGGGCGCTACGATGCTATACTTCAGAACCGATATCTATATTCCGTCAGCTTCTATTGCTGCGACACATCACAATGCGGGCAGCAACCTCATGAATGCTCTGGATCAGTGACGACAGAGCAGGGTCGCGGCGGTTTATTGATTCTGGCACAAGACAAAAAGGAGTGTTCCAATTAAAGATCGGTTACGCATTAATCATCGCATTCGTGCCCGTGAAGTGCGGCTCATCGACGACGAAGGCACCCAGGTAGGTATTGTTACAGCACGCGAGGCTCAGCAGATTGCTGAAGATAAAGGCCTGGATCTGGTTGAAGTTGCGCCCAATGCTGTGCCGCCAGTATGTCGTCTGATGGACTATGGCAAGTTTCGGTACGAGCAAAGTAAGAAAGAACGCGAGGCCCGTAAAAATCAACGCCAGGTCGGGTTGAAAGAGGTGCGTTTGCGCCCTAAAACCGATGATCATGATCTGGAAGTGAAGGCCAATCAGGCCCGGCGGTTTTTACGTTCTGGTGATAAAGTAAAATTTACAGTGCGCTTCCGTGGCCGCGAGATGGCGCATCCCGACATCGGGCGCGAGATGCTCGAGCAAATTTCTGATGCTCTGCGCGATCTGGCTGTGGTTGAGCAAAAACCTGCTATGGAGGGGCGTGCGTTCTCGCTTGTGCTGGCACCGAATGCTAAAGTACTGAAGAGTATTCAGCAGGCCCAGCGTATGCAGAACCAGGCCGATCAGGCGGCACAGCGCAAGGCTCGGCCAACCAGCGATGCTACCGATGAGGTCGCTGTGGATGATGTAGATGACCATATAGACGATGATATAGACGATATAGATGGTGATGATGATATAGACGATATAGATGATGATGATATAGATGATATAGATGATGACGAAGACGAGGATGAGGATGAGGATGATACGAAAGTGTAGGATGTAACTCATGCCGAAGATGAAAACACACAAGGGCGCAATGCGCCGTTTTAAAATCACCGGGACTGGGAAATATATGCAGGCCAAAAATGGTCGTGGACTTAAACGTAATCGCGCCAAGCGCGTGCGGCGGCTCTATGGCAAGATGCTCCCGGTTTCGCCAACCAACAAGAGCCATTTGGAAGTAGCTTTGCCGTATGGTCTTAAGTAACACGAGGTATGCGATAGGGCATTGAACCGGAGGTATGTATGAACAACTGTGTAGCTCGTGTAATTTAACAGGAGGTACGCGGTCGTCCAGGCACAGGCTGTGATTTGCCTCCGGCAGGGCGGAAGAAGATCATCTTTTTTCCAGCATGTTTCGCCTCCGGCGAAACATGCTGGAAAAAAGAAATACAATTCCACGCTGCCGCAGGCGAAACAGGTCTTTCGGTCGGTCAAACGTCTGGTTTGAAGATCGACCGCGTAACTCCTGTAATTTAAGCAATGTTTATAGTACTGATATTTATCGGAGGATAGCATGGCCCGTGTAAAACGTGGCGTGATGGCGCATAAGCGCCATAAAAAGCTAATGAAGCTGGCAAAAGGCTACTGGGGTAGTCGTAGCCGCCATTATCGCCCCGCCAACGAAACAGTGATGCATGCGCTGTCGTATGCCTATCGTGATCGCCGTAATCGCAAGCGCGATTTCCGTCGCCTGTGGATCCAACGCATTAATGCGGCTGCTCGGTTGAATGGTACAACCTATAGCCGCTTGATCCAGTCACTCAAGGTGTCGGGGATCGAGATTGATCGCAAGATCCTGGCTGACCTGGCTGTGCATGATCCGGCTGCTTTTAGTTCTATCGTCGCCCAGGCACAAACATCCGGGTAGGCGGTGATTACGAGTAGTACGAACGCTCACGTTAAGTATATCCGCTCGTTAGGCGCTGATCGTCGACAACGCCACAACGAGCGGTGTTTTGTGCTTGAGGGCGTTCGTCTGGTTGCCGAGGCGCTCGATGCGCAGATTGAACTGCATCTGGTGTTGTATGCGCCCGATCAACTTATAGCAACGCCAGCAGGTCAGGTATTGCTAGAGTGTCTGGCTGGCCGTCCAGGTTGTTTTGCGGCTACTCCCCGCGTGGTGGCGGTGGCTACCGATACAGTCACTCCACAGGGGGTGGTGGCGGTGGCAGCCTGGCCTGAATTGCAACGCCGGGCTGGTATATCGCTGGTGCTGGATGCCATCCAGGATCCTGGCAATGTCGGGACGTTGCTGCGCTCGGCTGAGGCGTCTGGTGTGGGCTGTACTCTGTGTGCCCCTGGTACGGTCGATGTGTATAGCCCCAAGGTTGTACGCGCTGCAATGGGGGCGCATTTTTTTCAGCCTTTGTACGTTGACATGGAGTGGGAGGCCATTATCGCCACGCTGGGCGATGTGTCCCATATCTATGCTACAGCGGCTAGCGCTTCTACCCCTTACTATGCGGTTGACTGGTGTCTGTCAAGTGCGCTGATTATTGGCAATGAGGCACACGGTATGAGCGCCGCTGCCCGTGCGCTGGCTACCCATACGGTGTCGATTCCCATGCTTGGACGGACTGAATCACTCAATGCAGGTGTCGCAGGTAGTATCATTCTGTTTGAGGCGCTACGCCAGCGTAGCCAGGGAGCATCTTTATGACCGATGAGTTGGCCGAACTTGAAACACATGCGCAGCAAGCATTGACTTCTGTGGCCGATCTGGATGCCCTCGCCCAGTGGAAGAGTACCTATCTCGGTAAGTCCGGGGCACTTACGCGCCTGAGTCGAGGTATGGGGGCGCTGCCCGCCGCAGAACGCCCCGCTATGGGTCGTCGCCTGAATGAGTTGCGTGATATGCTCGAAACCGCGTTTGCCCATACCGAAGCGCGCCTGAAGGCATCCGCACGTGATGCGCAGCTCGCTGCTGAACAGGTGGATGTAACATTGCCTGGACGACAGCCCGATGTCGGGCGGCTGCATCTGACAACCCAGGTGTTGCGCCAGATTATTGCCATCTTTGCCGATATGGGCTTTCAGGTGTGGGAAAGCCGTGAGGTCGAGACCGATGACTATAACTTTGGTCTGTTAAACTTTTTGCCCGATCATCCTGCCCGTGATATGCAGGATACCTTTTATGTGGAGATGCCCCCCGATGCGCCAAAGGTGGTGCTGCGTACACATACGTCGCCTGGCCAGATCCATGCGATGCGTCGCTATGCGCCCGAACCGCTGCGTGTGCTGCTGCCCGGTAAGTGTTATCGTAACGAGCAGGTGACAGCCCGTAGTGAGTCGATGTTCCATCAGTTTGAGTTTCTGGCCGTGGGTCGCCATATTACTATGGGTGATTTGAAGGGTACGCTGGATTTCTTTGCCGAGCGTATGTTTGGCAAGGGTACACGTACGCGTTTTCGCGCCAGCTATTTCCCTTTCACCGAGCCTAGCGCCGAGATGGATGTCAGTTGTTTCCTGTGTGGCGCAAAGGGTTGCCGTGTGTGCAAGTATACTGGCTGGCTCGAAATTGGTGGCTGCGGTATGGTGCATCCTAATGTTCTGCGTAACGGTGGCTATGATCCCGATGCTTTCAGTGGCTTCGCCGGTGGTTTTGGCCCTGAACGAATTGCGCTGCTGAAGTATGGTATCGAGGATATCCGCCTGTTCTATAGCGGAAACCTGCGCTTCCTGGAACAGTTTTCGTGAAGTGTTAACATAAGGCATGGTTTCAGGATGATCAATTTTACTTTACACTTCACAGACCAATTGGTCGCTTGAATCAATCCACCCCTGGCCCCCTCTCCGTGAAGGCTATGCATTATCCATACGTGGGGCAAGCGGTGGCCGGAGGCCACCGCAAAAAAAATTGTTAGCACGAAAAAGCTCTGGGATAGCACAGACACGCACCCGTCAGGGTGGCGGAAAACCGTGTGAATCACCCCACCCCCCGACCCCCGCCCCTGCAAGGGGCGGGGGAGTTCGGACGGGGCGTCCTGGCGGCACACGCGCAGCGTGTGCCGCCAGGACGCCCCGTTTCCCCCCTCTCCCTCAGGGAGAGGGGGGCAGGGGGGTGAGGGCGTCTGGTTGACCCAGGAGTTATTCGCGCTAACAAAAATTTTCGGTTTGGTGTGGCGGCTTTGCCGCCACACCAAACCGAAAATAATAGAATATCGGCGGGGCGCAGCCCCGCCAGTACCCGTGGAAGGCGGAAA
>RRYU01022232.1_pt1 | contig 26680 bp, 25 predicted proteins | sample 2162651 | NCBI WGS metagenome assembly RRYU01 (sample SAMN10267283, study PRJNA491782) | microbial mat metagenome | isolation source: biomat in the production well | place: Japan: Minami-Kanto gas field, natural gas well KTG3 | collected 2017-06 | reverse complement strand
TTCTGCATAACCGAAGATGGTTCGCCTGAAAGCCCTGTAACGGGTATTATCTCGGAGCACGATATCATTACCTCAGAGGGGAACAATCCCGCTGTTATCATGAAGGCGATCATGCAGGCTTCGGATCGTGATCAGCTCAAGGAGCAGAGAGACAGTACTGAAAACCTTCTTCAGGTTTACATAAACCAGGAAGTCGCGGTGCATTTTATTTCCAATATCGTTACGGAAATAAACGATGCCATCATTACAAGAGCGATTGATTTCTCCCTCCAGGAACTCGAAGATGAAGGAGAACATAAACGTCCCGATACTTCTTTCTGCTGGCTTTCGCTTGGAAGTGAAGGACGCAAGGAGCAGTTGCTGCGTACCGACCAGGATAATGCGATTCTTTATGCTGAACCTTCCGCAGGAGAAGCGGAAAAGATCCATGAGTATTTTCTCGCTCTTGGAAGGAAGGTCACCGGTGTTCTGCAGCATTGCGGTTTTGTCAAATGTCCTGCCGATGTCATGGCGAGCAATCCGGTCTGGTGCCAGCCCCTATCGGTATGGAAAGGCTATTTTTCCAAATGGATCGTTACGCCGGAACCGAAAGCAGTCATGCATTCGACGATTTTCTTTGACTTCAGGCCCGTTTATGGTCAGGCAAAACTTGCAGCAGAGCTCAAGCAGGAGATTTTCAACATTCTCTCAAAAAACAGGGGCTTTCTCGGCTTTTTTTGCCAAAAACGCCATGCAGAACCCTCCGCCACTCGGTTTTTTCCGTAACTTTCTTGTGGAGAAAAGCCGGGACCACGCCAATGAATTCGATATCAAGGCTCGCGCCATGATGCCACTCTCTGATGCAGCACGGGTACTGGCTTATGAACTCAAGATTCCTGAATATTTCAGTACGGTCGAGCGTTTCAAGCGGCTCGGGGTTCTTGTTCCCGGAATGAAGGACCTCGGCGAAGAAGCCGCGTCAGGGTATGAGTTTCTGATGCGTTTGCGAGCGGTAAACGGTTTGGCAAATGCTTCATCCGGCCGATACATCAAGCCGGAAACTCTCAACAAGATCGAGCGACAGACTCTCAGGAATGTTTTTTCAACTATAGACAAGGTGCAGAAAACACTGAACCTGAGATTTCAGCTCGACTACATCCGTGATTAAACCTTTTGCCAAAAAAAGAGCAATTCGTCGGTGCAGCCGGGGGGAACTTCCTGCCGGCATCTGCAGCTATGTAAATTGTTGGACGGTGTCTTCAGACCTGGAGAGGCACATCAGGGATGTTCGTTTTGTCGTTTTCGATACCGAGACCACAGGTTTCGATACGGCTAAAGATTTTGTGATTTCGATTGGTGCAATCGCTCTCAACAGCTTTCAGATCAATGTAGAGGATTCATTTGAAGTGCTTATCCGCCGGGATAGTGTCGGGCAGAGTGAAGCGGTAACCACTCATGGGCTTCTCCGGAGAGACCTGCACGGGGGCCAGGATGAAGAAGATGCTGTGACGGCTTTTCTCGAGTATATCGGAAACAGTGTTCTCGTTGCCCAGCATGCTGATTTCGATGTCGCCATGATCAACCGTATTCTCAGAAAACAATACGGGTTTGAACTGTTCAACCAGGTTATCGATACCGCAAGCCTTGCCAAAAGACTGGAAAAAGGGCCGTATTTCAATCTTGCGCATAAGAGCGGTGAATACAGGCTGGATATTCTGCTTGAGCGATACGATATCCGTTTGTACGACAGACACACCGCTGCAGGTGATGCTCTTCTCACAGCCCGCCTGTTTCAGATGCTGCTCGTGAAAGCCGGGCATGCGGGGATCAGAACGCTTAAAGAGTTGCTGTTAACATAAAGAAGCCGGAAGCCAAAGGGAAAAAGCTATCTTCTCCTACCAATCACCAACTATAAGTCAAAAGGCAAAGGTTAAAAGTCAAAATCGCTGAATAGCCAGATAGCTGAATGGCTGAATAGCCTTTCCTGCATCCTGACACGTAGCACATAACACCTTCGCTCCCTCGCCCCTTCAGTTGTTCTTTTCTCTCGTCTCTCGATTCTTGTCTCTCTTTTCCGTTCTCCGGCCTCCGGTTTCCCCATATTCCTCCTAACCCAACACTCATCGCTCAGCACTTCCCCAATCACTTCTTCCTCACGAAAATCATCATTCTCGGTGAGGTTTTCTCGTCATAGGCCGATCCCTCATAGTCCCCGAAAATTTTTTCTATAGTAAAGCCGGCAGATCCAAGCATCTCATCAATGGCTTCATGTTCGTAAAGCCTTACCGACTCTTCAAACGTGATCGATTCGTCCGGGGAGCTTATGGTTATCTGCTTTATGACGCAATCATCTTCAATACGGCGTTTTTCAGAGACTGTCAGATCATCGATGGTTCTGGACGATGAAGGCTTGAGGTGCTTTTTCAGGTATACCGGGTTAATGAGGTCAAGAACGTACCAGGCGTCTTTTTTAAGGGCTCTGTGAACATTCTGCAGAACCTGAAGGTCTTCTTTCCTTGTCTTGAAATAACCGAAGCTCGAAAAAAGTTGCACCACAAGATCATATGTGTTTTCAGCCACTATGTGCCGCATGTCCTGCCGGGTGCATTGAATGGAGATGTTTTCCTGCTCGGCCCGCGCGCGCGTACACTCAAGCAGAAAGGGGGAAAGGTCGTTGGCCGTTGTTGCAAAGCCTCGCCGGGCCAGCTCCAGTGCATGACGTCCTGCACCGCATGCGATGTCCATGACACGAATGTCCGAAGGCGTCAGGCTTTCAAGCTCTGTTTTCTGTATAATAGTTTCGAGACAGGTTTTTGCTTCAGCATCATCGCGGTGGCTGTAGACCCTGAGATACAGGGGATGATTGAACCACTCGGCAAACCATTCCTTTTCAGGTTTATCGGACATGTAATTCTCTTTTAATAACGATGCCTATAAAAGAAAAAAGCCGTGATGTTATCACGGCTTTCCTTGTCGCATGAAAGCTGTGCTTACTTGGTTGCTTTGCTGACAAAATCAGCAAGTACCTTCTGGTCGTTCTCTCCGTTTGGGATACGAACATTTTTTTCCATGAATTTCCAGGCATCTGTTTTCTCCGATTTTACGGAGTAAACAAGTTTTGCCACCTTGAAATCATTTCCGCCTTTCTTTGCTGTCTTGTCGCCGAACGTTTGTTTCTTGGCCATAACTCAGGAATCGGTTACTTGAATCACCTTACAGGAAAATCCTGCAAAAAATTGAGAAGAAATGTAATAAAAAAACTGATGGCAGGCAAGCAAGCGGACAAGTCAAAAGTGAGATGTCAAAACCTAAAAAGAAAGAAAATTCAAACAGATCGGGTGTTCTCTGTGTTTCGAGGCAATGCTTACTGTTTTCAGGGAGAGAACATATTGACCGAATGGAAAAAAGCGGCTTCTTGACGAGATGGTCGGTTAAGAAAGAAACGTAACAGTTGAATATTATCCAATATTTTTGGCTGTTTCAGCAGGAATTGCGAAATTCCTGTAAAGGTTTTCCGATTTGTTCCCCCAAAACCAATTGCAGAGTAAATATTTTGAAAAAGTTCTTGCGACGCAGGGATGGAACTTTTTATGCGATCTGTCTCGGATGGGAAGCAACGACAACAGTGGGGTCCATTGTGCATGTAAGGCAGTCTACCCTCAAAAACAGAAAATTGACAGATGAAAAAATCGATTGATAAGGTTCCTAAACTTAAAGAGTATCCCTCGGGAAAACTTGGTTCAAAAATCGTCCATAGTGTCGATGAAAACCCTTTTCCTCTCCTGTATGTGGACCTGACGCATCGCTGTAACTACAACTGCAACTATTGTTACAATCCGGTCAGATCATTGCCGGATATGTCTCTGGATTACTTTAAGGAGGTATGCCGACGTCTGCCTAACCGTGTGGCTTTCAGGTTTATGGGAGGAGAACCGACATTGCATCCTCAGTTTTTGGAATTCATCACTACGGCAAACGAATACAATCACATGGTATCGTTTGTTTCAAATGGAACCATGTTAGCCGATTCTTCCTTTGTCAAGGCATTGAAAGATACAGGTGTTCCTGTTATCGCTACGTTATCGATGAACGGGGGTGCGAACAATGAATGGTACCGGTATATCGACAATGACGACGTTGCCGAAGAAAAGCTCACAGCGCTTAAAAATCTCAATGGTGCGGGTATCGGCCGCATTGCCATAACGGCCATCATTGTCCGCGATGTCAACGAGGGGGTTGTCGAGGAATTGATGGATCTGTCCGGGAAATACAAAAACGTCAGATATGTACATTACCGTTCGATAGGCAAGGTCGGCAGGTTCATCGACAGTGAGCCATATACTCTTGAGGAGTTGAAGTTGCTCGTTGACAGTAAGATTCCGCGTGACGAGAATTACAAGCGTAAAGTGAAATTCGACGGTCTGGATTCCACGCCCGGCAATCGCTGTTTTGGCTGTATGGGTTGTTATGAGTACCATCACAATCAAAAAATCGAAATATGCTTGATCGATTTTGCCAAGCCGGATACCTTTTCCTGTTGGAAGCGAGGCAAGCTGATCGAACAGACCTTTCAGATCGAGACTTTTTTTGAGAATATGGTTCAGTTCTCATCGTATCTCGATACCGAGTATCCGGAATATAACCTGAAGCTGGAAGCGGGGAGTTTTTAAGAAATCAGAGCAGCTGCTTAAGAAACATGCCTGCCGATTCCAGATATTTTTCGTTTGCTTCATGGCCACCGGAAAAACAGCAATGCTCAAAAGGTACCCCTGACGCTTCCAGCCTTTTTCTGTCCCGCTCGAATTCCTTCTGAGTATAGAGGCGGTCGGTGTTGCCCCGGGCAATATGCACTCTTCTCAGTTTTGCGAGTTCTTCATGTTCCGGTGGAATATTGCCGCCAAGGAACATGACCGCGGTCGATTCATGAATGCCGAGAAGCGCAGAACGGGCTGCCATCGCAGCGCCCATCGAAAACCCGTGATAAACAAGAGATCCCTCAAGAGGGTATTTTTCGTGCAGTTCAGTTATTATCGCATCCACATAGCCGACATTTTCCTCTATCATCAATTCGCGATTACGGCTCGTCATCCAGTTTGCGCCTACCATTCCTTTCCCTTGGTAAAACGGGTGAAGAGCCTCTACGGAGCAGCATATCCAGTCTGAACTTCCGGCAATTTCCTTCAGGAGAGCAAGTTCGTTCTCAGCAAGCTGGCCGTAGCCGTGAAAGCCTGCGAGAAGCTTATATGGTCCATTGCCGCAAGGTTGCTGAATAACGTAGCGACCGGAAACCATCGTTTTGATGGTATGAATTTCAGGCATTGAGGGAGATTGATCGTGTTTATTCTTTGAGTCGCGCATCTCTGTTTACGTTTCTTATCGAGCGATCTATCCGGGAAAATCAGTGAGCAGACGGAAAAGGTACGTCGATAAAAGTCTATTTTACAACAAATCTTATCATTTCGTGCCTGTTCTCGCTAAAAACAGTCAACCCTTTCAAGGTTTTAATCGAGTATGCGCGGATGTTCATCGATTCTTCAAGTATATCGATTGGTTCGTCAGCCGTTAGATGCCGATAGTCAGCATGATCGAATCTTTTTCATGGCAGCTTCATAAAAGCAATAAAGTACACTGTTTATGCATTCTATGAATGCTTGTTTTTTTGGAAGGGTAGAGAAAATGCGGTATACTCTTAAATTGCATCGGAAAATCTGTAGTATGAGTAAATACAAGAAGTAATGCCAAGCCGATACGAGCTGAAAAAAATTGATAAAAGAAAAGCTGTAGATTTTTTCCTTGCCGCAGCCTGCTTTTTTGTTGGCTCGGCGATTTATATGCTCTTTCGGCCAACGACACTTCTCATGTTTCACTGGGCAGATTTGTTCGGGCTGACAGAATTGATTTTTTCAGTACGAAAGCATGTTACGCATGCGTCGAATGGATTGATGGATTGGTTTGTGTATTCATTGCCCTTCTCCCTTTGGATGTTGTCTTGCTTGTTTTTCGTGAGCGGGATTTGGAGAAAATCAACTTCAAAAGGTCGTTTTTTGTGGTTCTGGAGCATCCCGATGCTTTCCGTCATCGCGGAGCTTGCCCAAAGCCTGTTCCTGATTCCGGGTCATTTTGATCCAGGAGATCTGGTTGCCATCATTTTTGCCACGATTCTCGGTATTGTTGCCACAGAAACAAAATTCAGTCCAATCAATAAAGAAATCACAACATCATGAACAAAAACCTGAAGAACCACATTGCTTCTTTCTTTGGCTTGTTAGTGTTTTGCTTTTTTGCTTTCGGAAGCGTTGATACGGATGAAGATACTCAAAAAGTCCAATCACAGGCTGCAAGTTACACGTTGTCTGCAGAGCAGCTCTTTGCCGAATATGACAGCAACGAAGTTGCTGCGGACTCAAAGTACAAGGACAAGGTTGTTGTTGTTTCCGGTGTCATTCAGGATATTGGAAAGGATATAATGGATGACGCGTATATAATAATTGGCGGTATGGGTTTTCTCGACGGAGTGCAATGCACCTTTACGGAAGGCCAAGAAGCATCCATCGCAGGACTTTCCAAAGGGCAGCGGGTTACCGTCAAAGGAATGGTGCTCGGGAAAATGGGAAATGTTCTGGTCAACAAGGCCTCGTTGCAATAGGAGCTTACAAGCCTTACATGTATGGGCACCGCTATTAATTTGTTCCGCGACCCGAATACTTCGTTGGGCGGTGCTCAAAATCCTCATGTACCGTATGTACACTCCGGTTTCTCCGCTCCGTCCGTCTTGTCTTCAGGCCGCCTCTCGACAAGTAATAGAGGTGCCCTTATAAAGCGGTCGACTCTCCATTGATTTGATATGAAATGTCATGCCGGGGGTCAAGTCCGGCATGACGTCTCTTCGTCAGTTAGCCGATATTCTATCGCGTGCCTCTTTATATACCATAGCGTCATACAATTTGAAACAGTCATCAGCCGAACGTAACGCCTCACTGAACTGAGGGAAGGGAAGACTGTACTTCTACGATGCAACAAATCAACAGGTTAACATCCTTGATCCATGTTGCGAAGGGCAGGAGCAGTCTTTTTCCGTCCGTCCGGCAAGCGGTTTTGGTTTTTTTAATTTGTTTAGGGACGGATCGTGTGCAGGGGGGGGTGAGCAGGAAAAATGCTTATCAATATGGATCAAAAGTATTTCGATTGCAACCGCGCCAAACGGACCTTTGGTTAGCTCTTTGCCGTTGTGGGCAGTCCGGAAACAAGCCTTTCTGCAATGGTCGGCACTGGTACGCCCGGTCGGGATAACGACTCAGAATCCGAGGCTGCGCGAACTTTTTGACGAGGAGCGCGCGCCGGAAGAGTTTAAAAACTTCTCTATCTCAACCAATAATGAACTGAAAGTGTTTCCACGTACAAGCGGTGTTGATGATGTTCATAAACTAAGCGTTTCCGATCTGGTTACCGACAGCAGAGTGGTCGCAGAGTATGCCGGTATTGATCATGTTTGAGAAACATCGAGAAGCGCAACGCAGGATAAACCTAAATCGAAAGAAGCATGCCGGAATTGAAAAAAGTGACGACAGAGGCGCTGTTAGCGCTGCTGAACAATGACGGGGCAACAATCGTCGATGTCCGGTCTATCGATGCCTACAACGGTTGGCAGATGCAGGGTGAAGCTCGTGGCGGGCACATCAACGGCGCAAAAGCATTGCCTGAGAAATGGCTCGATTACCCCGAGTGGGACACTATTCTGCAGTTCAAGAAAATTTTGCCGAATAATGCCATTGTTGTCTATGGATATACCCCGGAACAGAGCCGGAAAACTGCTGAAAGGCTTGGAAAAAACGGGTACGACAACGTTTCAGTCTATAACGGTTTCCTTACGGAATGGTCTCCTAACAATACATTGCCGATGGAAAAACTTGCAAACTACCGGCAGCTTGTTTCCCCTGAATGGGTCAAAACATTGGTTTCGGGTGGAACACCCGCAGAATATGACAACGACACCTTTCTTGTCTGTCATGCACATTACCGGAACCGCGATGCATATCTCAGCGGACATATTCCCGGGGCTATTGATATGGATACACTGGCGCTTGAGTCGCCCGAAACATGGAACAGGCGCAGTCAGGGGGAACTGCAGGTGGCACTTGAACAGCATGGGATTACTGCAGATACCACGGTTGTTCTGTACGGTAAGTTCATGCATCCCGATAATGCGGATGATTTTCCCGGCAGCGCAGCAGGGCACATCGGGGCTATCAGGCTTGCCTTCATCATGATGTATGCCGGAGTCAAGGATGTTCGAGTGCTTAACGGCGGCTACCGTTCATGGGAAGATGCCGGTTTTGAGATCATGACGGATGATGTACCGAAAAAGCCGGTTACATCATTCGGCGCAATGATACCGGCGAGGCCGGAACTTGCTGTCGATACGCCTGAAGCCAAAAGGATGATTCGGTCGAAAGATGCCGACCTGGTCTGTGTCAGAAGTTATCCGGAATATATTGGTGAGGTCAGCGGATACAACTACATAAAAAAGAAAGGACGGATACCCGGAGTGGTTTTTGCAGATTGCGGGAGTGATGCCTACCATATGGAAAACTACCGGAACATCGACCACACTACCCGGGAGTTCCATGAAGTCGCCGATATCTGGCAGCAGTCAGGCATTGTTCCGGAAAAACATCTCGCGTTTTATTGTGGTACCGGCTGGCGGGGAAGCGAGGCATGGTTCAATGCGCTGTTGATGGGCTGGCCCCGTGTGTCGGTCTACGACGGCGGATGGTTCGAGTGGAGCAACGATCCTGGTAACCCTTATGAATCAGGAGAACCGGAAGGAAAATGAGGGATTATTCAACCAGAGATGTTCTCGAATGCGGTTCAGTGACAATCGTCAACTGTTTGCCCGAAATCGGCCTTGAAACTGTCGTATCTGAAATAATCGCCGGTTTGATCGCTTCACCGAAACGGATATCGAGTAAATTTTTTTACGATAAAAAAGGATCGGACCTGTTTGAAAACATTACCGGTCTTGACGAATATTACCCTTCACGCACGGAGAAAGCCATTCTCCGGGGATTGCCGCTCTGTGCGATTATCGATTGTTCCGATATCGATATTGTGGAACTCGGCAGCGGTGATCATAGCAAGATCACTCTTCTCCTGAAAAAAATCCCGTCAGAACATCTGTCGGGCGTTCGGTACTTCCCGGTCGATATCAGCCGCCCGGCGCTTGAAGCCTCCATGAAAGAACTGACCTGCATGTTTCCCGATCTTGCGGTGCGGGGTATCGTAGCCGACTATATCCACCAGATGCACCTTGTCCCCGGAGAGAGAAAGAAACTGTACTGCTTTCTCGGCAGCACGATCGGCAATCTCGAACGGGATGAGGCGACCGTGTTCGTCCGGGATATCAGCGATACGATGGAACCCGGAGACGGCTTCCTGATAGGCTTCGACCGTATAAAGGACGTGCAGGTTCTCGAAACAGCCTATAACGATGCACAAGGTCTGACGGCACAGTTCAACAAAAACATTCTCAACGTCGTGAACGGCCTGATCGAATCGAATTTTGATACCCAAGACTTTGAGCACAGAGCGTTTTACAATCGGAGATGCCAGCGTATCGAAATGCATCTCGAAGCAAAACAGGATCTTCGGATTGAGAGTCCGTTTTCAGATAAGGATATCCTGATCAGGAAAGGGGAGACTATCCACACCGAGAATTCGCACAAGTTTGACGAGACGGATATTCAGCATATAGGAGAACATGCCGGACTAAGGGTCAATAAGATTTTTTCCGATGAAAACCAGTGGTTCAGTCTGGTGCATTACAGGAAAAACTGAAATACCCCTACGTTTTGGGGAGTAAGTGATGTTATTCGGTACGTCAAATATCTCGGGATTCATTGCCCTGTTGAAAATTTTGCGAATCAGGCAGGTGATTAATAGCTTGTAATATGCAGATATAGGTTTGGCAAATCATGAGGACAGAATGACTGAGCAGATCGAGGAACAACCATCCATGTTCGAGCTTTATAAGCTCTTTCAGGAAACCACAGAGAAGGTTAGCGACCGTCGTGCGAAAGCGAATACCTGGATGCTGTCGGTGAACAGTGCGCTTGTGGCTTTGTATGCGTTGCTTGAACAAGGTGAAGAGTGTATCGGAACATCGGGGCAACATCTCTGGCTTCTTGCCATTCCTATTGCAGGGGTCATTATTTGTCTTGCCTGGTATTCGCTGCTTGTTTCTTATCGCAAGCTGAACCATGCGAAGTTCAGCGTACTCATGGATATGGAAGAGAATCTGCCGTATGCGTTATATATCCGTGAAAAGGAGTTTTTAGACCGGAACAAGCGCTGGAATCTCAGCAATATCGAAAGCTGGATCCCGCTGGCTTTTGGTGCGCTCTATATTCTTCTTGGTTTGGCAGTCCTTGCTTTGTAGCTGTTGTCATCGCGTGTTAACCCGATGAACGGATGTGATTATTTTTAAGATGGATTCCCGTGTCAAGCACGGGAATGACTGAAAAGATGGTAGGTATGACAATAGTCCGGCATCTCGATACAGTTCTTTGTAAACTTACCTCATGCACAATTCCCAAAGCCAAGCCTTCCGGTTTTGTGGAAAAAAATGGACTTGTTTCATGCCCTTGCAGCACTTGGTAGCCTTTTCCATGTGTTTTGAAACCTTTTTTCCTCCTCATGCATAGAACAAGGAGAGACAGCATTTCAGAAACCTGTTGGATAGGAGGGGGTTATGAAAAATGCCAAGATGTTGTTGGTGTTGCTTTTACTTGTTTTTGCATTGCCTCTGCAATCCTGTGTTGTTACAAGGCCTGCGAAGCCGGGGCCTAATTTTGTCTGGATAGAGCGCCATGTTGCGCTTTCAGGTGCAGTTGTTCCGGGTCACTGGAAGTATGTCGGGCCTCATCAGCAATACCGCGTGTGGGTGCCGGGGCATTACAAACGCAATGGTCGCTGGGTTCCCGGTCACTGGAAATACCGTTGAGCTTCTTGCATGCAGGATTGATTAATGCTTTGGGTTTCCACCGGTCCAGCCAAGGCTTGCGCTGAGCGTAAAACGTTCTGCCCTCATTCATATCGTCGATGACGTCTTCAAGAACGAGGATATATGTCGTTTGGAGGCGATATTTTAGCCGAGCGGGGTGATAGAGGAGGGGTGAATGTCAGAAGATAGAATGCGGGCAGGAGGGCGAAAGATTTTTCGCCCCTACGGAGCACCAATGTTTGGATAGACTGGCTGAGGTCGTGAGGCTCTTCTTAACAACGCAACAGTTCAACAAATCAACATTTCTCCTCTTACTCCAATCCATGCAGCACACCCTTATGGTAAATTCCCACGGCTCTTCCTTTCATGGTTCGGTCGAGGAACGGGGTGTTTCTTGATTTGGAGCGGATGAGGTCTTCGGTGTATATCCAGGTTTCTTCGGGGTCGATGAACGTAAAGTTTGCCGGACTGCCGGGTTCGAACAGGATAGGGGAGAGACCCATGATCTTTCTCGGATTCGTCGAAAGCAGCTCGATCGCCCTGTAGAGAGTTATATTGCCGGTATGCACCAGTTCGGAAAGCGTGAGCCCGACGGATGTTTCGAGGCCGATAATGCCGAATGCCGCCTGGTCGGCGGGACACTCTTTTTCATGGCGCGCGTGCGGTGCGTGGTCGCAGGCTATGGCATCGATCGTGCCGTCAGAAAGGGCTTCGATGATCGCGTCCCTGTTTTCCCTGCTGCACAATGGCGGCTTCATGATGAAATTGCCCTTGTCCTCCGATTCGTAAAGATCCTTTTCGGTTAGTGTGAAGTGATGGGGCGTAACTTCACAGGTGACCTGCATGCCTTTTGTTTTTGCCTGACGAACAAGATCGAGTGCTCCGGCAGTGCTGATATGGGCCACATGGTATTTCGGCGAAGCAATGGGGGGATTGAGCTTGTGCTTTTGGAGATACTCCATCAGGTTGATGTCCCTCGCGAGCGTGATGACTTCTGCTACATCCGGTATTCCTTTGAGTCCGAGAAGAGCCGAGTAGCTCCCTTCGTTCATGATTCCTTCCGATGAAAGAGAGGTGTCTTCACAGTGCTGAATGACAAGCAGATCAAAGCTCGCAGCATATTCAAATATCAGGCGCATCATCCGGCTGGTCTGAACAGCGGTTCCGTCGTCCGATATTGCTTTGATGCCGTAGGAACACAATTTGCCGTATGGAGACAATTTTTCCCCCTTGCTTCCTTCGGTCATGGCTGAGACGATTTCGATATCAACCGGCAGATCCTTTGCGTTGTGTTTGATGAACGCAGCTCCCAGGGGGCTGTCGATGACCGGTTTTGTGTTGGGCATGACGGCTATCCCGGTAAACCCTCCTGCAACAGCGGCTCTTGAGCCTGTTTCAAGGGTTTCCTTGTATTCCTGCCCGGGTTCTCTGAAGTGGCAGTGCATGTCGAATAATCCCGATGCGATAACTTTGCCGTTCATGTCGATGACGCGGTCATTCGGGCCGAAAGGTATACGTTCTTCCCCAAAGGTAATCGTATCGATCATTCCTGTTTCAGAGATCTTTATGGAGCCCTGCATGTCGAGATTCTGCGCAGGGTTTATCAGTCTTGCGTTCTGGAAAATCATGTTCATGTTTGCTGTGCCTGGATGATTGTTGTTACTTGTCGACGACCGTGTCGAGAACCGTCAGTAGGGTAGAGCTGCAACAGTTGTTCAGGAAGAGTTCCGCGTGCAGTGTATCGCCGTTGGTTACTTTGCCGACTCCTTCCGGAGTTCCTGTAAAAAGAAGATCACGCTCCCGCAGTCCGTAAATATACGACAAATAGGAGATCAGCGCAGGGATGTCGAACAGCATCTTTTCGGGTGTGCCTTTCTGGACGATGGTGTTGTTGAGAGAAAGCTCAAATGCAAGCATGTCCGGATCGAGGATATGGTCTCCCGGAACCAGATCCGATACCAGAGAACTGTTTCTAAACCCTTTGCATTTGAGCCACGGTTCACCTTTTTCCTTTGCGCGCATCTGAACGTCACGCAGGGTCATGTCGAGCCCGACTCCGTATCCTCCGACAAAGGACATGGCATCTTTTTCCGATACATTTTCTCCGTCTCTGCCTATGAGTACCACAAGTTCTGCTTCATAATGCATGTTGTTCGATATCGGCTTGCCTTGGAAAAAAGGGATCGATGTTCTGCCATTCAGGGAAAGGGAAGAGGCCGGTTTCAGGAAAATGATCGGCTCTTCAGGCTTTTCGGCTTTTTCTGCAACGGACAGGTCGTCCGATTCCCATTGCAGCATCTCTTCCGCATGCAGCTGGTAGTTTTTCCCGACGCAATAAATTGATGAAGGATCGAGGGTGGAGGCTGGTATGAGATTCATGTCTATACGCTGCTTGTGGTTTGGCTACGTAGTTGAAATGTATGAATTATTTAGAGCAAATCATCTTTCGGTCTACAGGTATTGCCCGGCTTTTTTTCCCTGATTTAAAAATGTTCAAATCACAGGATAGTCGTGAAAAGACACGAGTTGCAATTGTGACAGCTTTGTTACGGCGGTGTAAAGATGACGGTATTTTCGTATGTTACAAGTTTAAGAAAATTCGGACTACAGCATGATGTCGATGTTCCGGAAAGAAGAAACAGATTCAGGTTCCGGAGAGGCGGGGCGAAAATACGGTATCAGGAAAGAGCTGCGGAATGTTCGGGCCGGTATGGACGTTAATGAGTGGAGATCAGGAAGCGTTCTTGTTGCAGAAAAAGTAATGCTGATTCCCGAGTTGCATCGTGCGGGCAGCGTTATGCTTTACCTTTCCATGAATGACCGGCGTGAAGTAGATACAGCTCCTCTTGTAAGCCGTATCGCAGCAAAAGGCGATATGCGCATGTATGTTCCCTTTACCTGCGGAGAGACTCTCTGCGCTGCTTCTTTCAGTGAGGGCGATCCGGTTGTGCCCGGCAGATTTGGTCAGCCGGAACCTGTCCATGCAAGCACCTGTACAGAGGAGTTGCCGGATATCGTTATTGTTCCTGCTGTTGCCGTCGACCGTGAAGGAAAGCGTCTCGGATACGGAAAAGGATATTACGATCGGTACCTGTCGGGGCTTCGGAAAAAAGGTGCGCCCCCTTTTGTTATCGCGCTTGTTTTTTCTTTTCAGCTTCTCGATGCATTGCCGTGCGACCCCTGGGACGAGAAACTTGATTGTATTGTTACTGAAAAAGATGTTTTGAGATTTTATCAACCGTGAAAAATATTTTTTCACAATGGACCAGAATGCTGAAACGGTAACCGCACCGATAAAGAAGAATGATTTTACAAACCCGGCTTATTATGTGAACCGCGAGTTGAGCTGGGTATCGTTTAACCAGAGGGTTCTTGACGAGGCATTGTCTTCTCAAGCTCATCCATTGCTTGAAAGGGTAAAATTCATTTCCATTTTCAGTTCGAATCTCGATGAGTTTTTCATGATCCGCGTTGCAGGGCTCCAGGACCAGTATGAAGCAGGCATACAGGATCGTTCGATTGACGGCCTTACTCCGCAGGAGCAGATCGAAAAAATCCGCGAGAAAGTCACTGAACAGTTTCTTCAGAGAAACGACTGTTTTTACAAGGATATATGTCCTCAACTGAGCGGTAACGGCATCGAGTTTGTCGAATACCAGGAACTCGATGACGGTAGAAAAGAGAGTCTGCAGAGGTTTTTCCGGAACGAGATTTTTCCGGTACTTACACCCCTTGCGGTTGACACCGGTCATCCTTTTCCGTTTGTATCGAACCTTTCCCTGAATCTCGCTGTGGAACTTGAAGACCTTGAGACACAGGCTCTGAAGTTCGCGAGAGTAAAGGTGCCGAGTATTCTGCCGAGGATACTCCGCCTAGATACGATCGAGGGACTCGCTTTCGGAGATGACAGGATTCGGCTGCTCTGGCTGGAGGATCTTATCCGGAACAATCTTGAACAGTTGTTCCCGCACATGCGGGTTGTCCAGAGCTATCCCTTCAGGGTTATCCGTGACGCGGATATTGAGATTGAAGAAGACGAGGCGGGAGATCTGCTTGAAACCATAGAAAAAGGCATACGGTCAAGGAGGTACGGAAAGGTTGTTCGCCTTGACGTTACACCGGATATGCCGGAATCGATGAGGAAAATCCTGATTAAAAACCTTGAAGTCAATGCTCAGTGTCTCTATGAGATCCCCGGTTCTCTCGGCCTCGGCGATCTGATGGAGATGATGAAAATTGAAAAACCTGAACTCAAGGATGAACCTTTTGCGCCTGATAACCCTATCGAGGAAAAGGTGGGAGGGGATGTGTTAAGCGCCATACGTCAGGGAGATCATCTGCTCTACCATCCTTACGATTCGTTTCAGCCGGTTGTTGATCTTATCAATCAGGCGGCAAATGATCCGCAAGTGCTTTCAATAAAGCAGACTCTTTACAGGGTCGGTAGCAATTCTCCGGTAGTTCAGGCGCTGATGAACGCTGTTGAACAGGGCAAACAGGTTGCGGTTCTTGTTGAACTGAAAGCACGTTTTGACGAAGAGAACAACATCGGTTGGGCAAGGGCGCTTGAAGATGTCGGTGCTCATGTGGTTTATGGCCTCGTCGGTCTCAAAACGCACGCAAAGCTAACGCTTATTGTCCGAAAGGAGCACGACAAGCTGAAGCGGTATCTGCATCTCGGTACGGGAAACTATAACCCGTTTACGGCAAAAATTTATACGGATTACAGTTATCTGACTGCCAACGAGGTTCTTGCAAATGACGTTTCCGAGCTTTTCAATGCCTTAACGGGATATTCAAAACACACGACATACAGGAAGCTGATTGTTTCTCCGGTCAATACCCGTCAGAGAATCATCGGGATGATTGACCGCGAAATAGAGTGGCATGAAAAAGAGGGCAATGGCAGGATAATCATGAAAATGAATGCCCTCGTCGATAGAAAAACCATCAAGGCGCTCTATAGAGCGTCATGCGCCGGTGTTTCCATTGACCTGATTATCCGGGGGATATGCTGTCTTGTTCCGGGTATACAGGGGGTTAGTGAGCACATTCGTGTCATAAGTGTTATCGGAAGATTTTTGGAACACAGCAGAGCTTATTATTTTCGGAACGGCGGGATGGACGAATTGTATCTCGGAAGCGCCGATATCATGCCGAGAAATCTCGACCACAGGGTAGAGGCCCTTTTTCCCATCATGGACAAGGAACTGATAGAGGTTGTTAAATCAGAGCTTGAGCTTATCCTCTGTGATAATGTAAAGTCATGGGAAATGAATGCGGAAGGGGCTTATACCAGGGTAAGTAACGACAGGCCCGAGGTGAACAGCCAGACTATTTTTCTCAATCAGGCATCGAAGAAAAAATCGATCAGTAAATTCAAAGTCAACGGATTATGAACATCGCTATTGGAAGTGATCATGCAGGGTATGCATTAAAGAAAACAGTTTACTCGTGGCTCGAAAAGCAGGGGCATAAGGTGAATGATATGGGGCCGTATTCGGAAGATTCGGTGGATTATCCCGATTATGCGCGCAAGGTTGCTGAAGCGGTTGCTCGTGGAGAGTACGATCAGGGTGTATTGCTTTGCGGTAGCGGAATCGGCGTATCGATAGTTGCCAACAAGGTCAAGGGGGTTCGCGCCGCACTGGCTTTTAATCCTGAGATTGCCAGTCTTGCCAGACAGCACAACAACGCGAATGTCCTCTGTTTTCCGGCTCGTTACAGTTCTCCGGAGACTATTGAGCAGAGTCTTGAAAACTGGTTTGCGGCTGATTTTGAGGGTGGTCGGCATGAGCGTCGTGTCGCAAAAATCGAGCCATAGGAATTTTCCCTGATGTGAGATTGTTTGTTGTGCTAGCTATGAGTGGTAGAGGGGAATAAGAATCTGTTGATTTGTTTATTTGTTGGGTTGTTGAACTGAAGGATTCTGAAGGATTCGGAATACTTGAGGGTAATCATATTTGGGAAATGCTGTTTGTATCTGTTGTCTAAACGTTGAAAACGGGCAAGAGGTCGTAGAGTGAAAACAAATAAACATTTAAACGATTCAACGAATCAACATGAATTACGCTTTTGACTTTTTGTGATGAGCAATGTACAGCAATATATAGATGAAGACTACCCGGTTTTCCAGGCATCGGAAACGGTTCGGGATGCTCTTGTTCAGTTTCAGGCGAGGGATGTACGGGAGATGCCGGTTCTGAAAGACGGCAAGCTCCTGGCGTTTGTTTCTGCTGATGATCTTCATGAGGCTGTCCGGGTTGATGGGGATGTTGATACCGGGTTTCTTCTTGAAAATCTTTCTTTCGATGAACCTGAAACTGTGCGTGGCGACCAGCACATTCTCGATATTTTCGAGCAATTGAACCGCAACAAGTTGTCCGATATCCTTCCGGTTACGGGAGAAGAGGGTGAGTATGAAGGGATTGTTGCAAAATCCGGTCTTCTTCAGGAGATAGCATTACTGTTCCATTTTTCAGAAACAGGCGCCACTCTTGAAATAGAAGCACCTGCACTGGGCGTAAAAGTGTCTGAAATCATCAGCGTCATTGAAAAAAATGATGCAATGGTGCTGAGTTTCGGTATTGCCGAGCCCGAACCCGGAGCCCAGACTATGGTTATGACTTTCAGGGTGCAGAGTCAGGATATCTACCGCCTTGTCACCAATCTTGAAAAATACGGTTACCTTGTCCGCTCTGCGAACTCTTCTGCAGGAGGCGGTGTTGACGAACTTCGTGAAAAGGCGCTCGAATTCATGCGTTACATCGATATGTAATGTAGCTGCGCTTCTTTTTAATCCTTCCCGCTGATTTATGTCTGAGAATTCCCCGGTGGTTATTGAACGAATCAGAAAAAAAACCGAGCAGCTCTTTCCTGAAATTGTAGGGATACGACGTGAGATTCATCGTCATCCTGAACTCTCGTTCCAGGAGTTTCGCACAACCGCCATGATTCGTGAGCGTCTTCTGAAGCTCGGCCTGAAGATAGAGCATGAATATCTCGAAACGGGTGTTGTTGCCCTTCTTGAAGGAGGAAGCGGCAAAACCGGAAACGAGCTTGTTGCTCTCAGGGCCGATATCGATGCGCTTCCGCTTCAGGAAGAAAACAGCCATGAATTCTGCTCTCTGGAAAAAGGCATCATGCATGCATGCGGGCATGATATGCACACAGCGATTCTTTTGGGAACGGCTGCCGTGCTTTCTGAAATCAAGGCTAATCTTTCCGGGGACGTGCTTTTTATTTTTCAGCCTGCGGAAGAAAAGGCACCGGGAGGAGCCAGACCGCTTATCGAGGCGGGTCTTTTACAGCACTATCAGCCGTCTGCGGTTTTTGCTCTTCATTGCTTTCCGCACCTTCAGGCAGGCAAGGTAGCGCTTCGTGCGGGCGGTCTCATGGCCGCTGCCGATGAATTGTACATTACCGTTCACGGGGAAGGAGGGCATGCTTCGGCTCCGCACAAGGTTGCAGACCCTGTGCTTGCCGCTGCACATATCATTACTTCTCTTCAGCATCTTGTCAGCAGGGTTGCATCTCCTTATGAGCCCGTTGTGGTTTCAATCAGCTCAATAAACGGCGGTAACGCGACGAACATTATACCCGGCAAGGTTGTCATGTCCGGTACGCTCCGTACCATGAGCGAAGACGTGCGAGCGCTGATGCACAAGCGTCTCAGACAGAATATCGAGCATATCGGCAAGGGTCTGGGGGTGGAGGCGGAACTTGATATCGTCAACGGCTATCCTGTAGTGGTAAATCATCCTGAAACGACACGGGCGATGCGTCACGCATCAGTTGCATATCTCGGTGAAGACTCTGTCGAGGAATGTGAGCCTCTGATGACGGCAGAGGATTTTTCCTATTACCTGCAACAGGTTCCCGGCACCTTTATTCAGCTTGGTTCCGGCAGGGAGCTCCCCGAAAAGGGGAGCGGTCTGCATTCGCCGTTCTTCAATCCGGATGAAAAAGCTATCAGCACCGGTATGGGAGTCATGAGCTACGCCGCCTGGAGTTGGCTCGATGAGGCAAGAAGCCGGAATCTGGAATCCTGAAGCCGGAATGGCTTTGAATAGCGATTCAACAAAAAAGGCGATGAGGAGTTCTTCATCGCCTTTTGAGTCAACAAGATAACAGTCTGGTTACGCCTTGTTGTCGGAGCCTAATACGTTTATGATTTTGTGCTTGTAAAGCTCTTTCAACGAATCTCTTGCAGGACCGAGGTATTTTCTCGGATCAAATTCTTCAGGCTTTTCAGCCAGTACTTTGCGAACCGCTGCGGTCATGGCAAGACGTCCGTCGGAATCGATATTGATCTTGCATACTGCGGATTTTGCCGCTTCTCTCAACTGATCTTCACCGATACCTATGGCATCCTTCAGTTGTCCTCCATGTTCGTTGATGGTTTTGACCAGATCCTGGGGAACTGATGAAGAACCATGCAGTACGATCGGAAAACCGGGTATACGCGTTTCGATTTCCTTGAGAATATCGAGGCGTATTTTCGGGTCTTCACCCGGCTTGAACTTATAAGCACCATGTGATGTTCCAATAGAAATTGCAAGGCTGTCAACTCCGGTTTTGGTGACAAAATCCTCAACTTCTTCCGGTTGTGTGTAGGTGTGTGTTTCAGAAGCAACTTCATCCTCAATTCCAGCAAGAACGCCAAGTTCGCCTTCGACGGTGACGTCGTGCTGGTGAGCATACTCCACTACTTTCCGGGTCAGAGCTACGTTGTCGTCGTAACTGAGATGAGAACCGTCGATCATTACCGAAGAGAAGCCGGTTTCAATACAGTCCTTGCAAAGCTCGAAGCTGTCTCCGTGGTCGAGGTGCAGTACGATAGGGACAGGAGTTCCCAGTTCCTCGGCGTACTCGACGGCTCCACGTGCGAGGTTGCGAAGCAGGGTTTGATTGGCATAGTTGCGGGCGCCTTTTGAAACCTGTAGAATAACCGGTGATTTTGTTTCTACACAGGCCATGATAATAGCCTGTAGCTGTTCGAGGTTGTTGAAGTTATATGCAGGGATTGCGTAGCCGCCTTTTACGGCTTTGGCAAACAGATCGCTGCTGTTGACAAGGCCCAGTTCTTTATAACCGGTAGAGTTGTTTTGCATCAAGAGGTCTCCATTAATTGGTTTGGTGTCGTGGTCTTCGGAAAATAAAGAGATATCGAAGAATAAGTGGTCATAAATATAATATATTTGGATTCTCATTCAAGATGTGTTTGTCACTCAAATTCGAGGAAAAGTTGTCCATGTCAAGACGTTTAAGAACGCATATATATATCGGTGCTGTTTTTCTGGTTTCTCTTGTCCTGTCTGTTCCGGCAGCGCAGTCAAAAACAGCAACAATGCCTGCAAAGGATGTTGTGTTCAGGGCTTCTCCCGTTCAGGAAGAAGCGGAGAGATATCTCAGCCGGTACCTTATGCAGTATCATTTCAGGCGGGTATCGATAAATGACTCTCTTTCACAGGAGGTACTCTCGCGGTTTCTCGATCAGCTTGACGAAACAAAAAGCTATTTTGTCGCGCCTCAGGTCAACGCGTTTCAGAAAGAGATAAGCGACAGTATTGACGATGAGTTTCTTGCTGGTAAAACTGATGCGGGATTCAGGGTTTACAACACGTTTCTGAAACAGGCAAAACAGAAAATGCGATTCATGATCGCTCTGCTCGACACGGCCCGTTTCAATTTCGGCGTTAACGAGACCTTTGATCTCAAGAGAAAAAATGTGCCGTGGCCATCCGATGACGCAGAACTCCGGGAGCGGTGGAGAAAGGAAGCCAAATATCAGTTGCTCAACCTCAAGTATTCCGGTGAGGACCCCGATGAAGAGCCCCGCAAGGTGCTCGTTAAAAGGTACAAGAACCGTCTTGCTCTGCTTGAGCAGCAGACCGACGATGACGCTTTCCGTGCCTATAACTATGCTCTTACGACTTCGTTCGATCCGCATACCAACTATTTTTCGCCTCTGGATTATGAGAATTTCCAGATTGACATGAGCCGCTCGCTCGAGGGGATCGGTGCGAAGCTTCAAAGTGAGAACGAGTATACGGTTGTTAACGAGATAATTCCCGGCGGCCCGGCTTTCAGGGGTGATGTGCTTAAAAAAGGTGACAGGATTGTCGGCGTGGGTCAGAACACCAAAGGCTCCATCGTTGATATTGTCGGATGGAGAATCAATGATGTCGTTCAGCTCATCCGCGGCAAAAAAGGATCCGTTGTGCGTTTGAAGATTCTTCCGGTGAGTCAGGGGAACAAGGGTCCAGCCAAGATTATTCAGATTGTCAGGGATGAAGTCAAGCTCGAGGAGCAGTCGGCCCAAAAAGAGATTATCATGCATAATGGGCAAAAGATCGGGGTGATTACCGTACCGGCATTCTATCTTGATTTTGAGGGAAAGAAGCGGAATAAACCTGACTACAAAAGTACCAGTCGGGATGTCAGCAAAATCCTGACCGAACTCAAGAGGGAAGGTGTTGAAGGAATTGTTCTTGATCTGAGGAACAACGGCGGCGGTGCTCTTGAAGAAGCTGTCAAACTTACAGGTCTTTTTATTCAGGAAGGTCCGGTTGTTCAAATAAAGAACGCTCAGGGAGGGGTTATGGTCCTCCGTGACGAAGGGGGCGCTGTCGGGTATGACGGTCCTCTTGCGGTTCTCGTTAACCGCTACAGTGCATCGGCATCTGAAATAGTTGCTGCAGCAATCCAGGATTATGGCAGGGGAGTGATTGTCGGAGGCAGAACATTTGGAAAAGGGACGGTACAGAGCATTCTCAAGATCAACAGGCCATTCAATTTTTTCTATAAAAAGAACGATGACCTCGGTCAGGTCAAGCTGACCATCGCGAAATTCTATCGTATTTCCGGAAAGAGCACGCAGAATCTGGGTGTCACGCCGGATATCGATATCCCTTCGTTTATCGATACGGAGACTGTCGGTGAGGATACCTATACAAGCAGTTTGCACTGGGATGTCATTGCTTCAGCGGATCACTCCGAGATTTCACGGCTCACCGGAAATGATATCAGGTCACTGAAGGACATGTATCAGGGTAGAGTTGCCGGTGATTCTCTTTATGCCCGCTATATGAATGACCTGGAGGTCTTGAACGGTTTCAGGAAAAAAGAGATCATTTCATTGTATGAACCTGATTTCAAGCTTGAGATGGACCGTATTCAGGGATTCGAAGCGCAGTGGAACAAGGAGGATGAACCTGATATTCTTCTCTCCCAGTCGGCTGCGATTGTTGCTGACATGGCGGATCTTTCCCGGAAAAGAGTTGCCGGAGGTGAAGCTGTTCCCTGGCAGGTGAATGGGAATAGGTAGAGAGTTGCCCCTGCGGATTTTATGGGTTGAGTTTTTTTCGCGCTGCTTTTATCTGCTCATCTACGGAAGCAAAAGAGGTGCTGCCGTGAGACTGTTTTGTGTTGACGCTTGCTTCAGGCTTCAATGCATCATACAGGTCCTTGTCAAACAGTTCTGAAAAGCTTCTGTACGCTTCAAGAGCAATATTTGGCAGAGACGTTGCAGATGCAATCGAATGGCTTACAATTTTACCTGTTATTCTGTGCGCCTCGCGGAAAGGAAGGTTCTTTCTTACCAGATATTCCGCTATTTCCGTAGCAAGGCTCAGGTCCTCTCCTGTAAGTTTTGCAAGCCGTTTTTCATTCAGTTTTGTCTGTGCCAGCATTTTGGTGAAGATTCTTACACTTGAAACTGTTGATTTCGAAGCATCGAACAGTGGCGGTTTATCTTCCTGCATGTCACGGTTATAGGAGAGCGGAAGCCCTTTCATGATAGTCAGGATATTGATCAAATCGCCGTAAACCCTTCCTGTTTTACCTCTTACCAGTTCAGCTATGTCCGCGTTTTTCTTCTGGGGCATGATCGAGGAGCCGGTCGCAAAAGCATCGTTGATCTCAAGGTAGTTGAACTCGGAACTGCTCCAGAGTATAAGGTCTTCGCAGAACCTCGACAGGTGCATCATAATGATGGAACAGGCCGAGATGAACTCGATGATGATGTCTCTGTCGCTGACTGCGTCTATACTGTTCTCGAACAGTGCGTCGAAATCAAGCAGTTCCATGCTGCGTTTTGCATTCAATGGCAGTGTGCTGCCCGCAAATGCGGCTGCGCCCAGAGGCGAGATGTCGACACGTTTGAAAAGATCGTTCAGCCGTTCACTGTCCCGGTGAAACATGTTGAAGAAAGAGAGGTAGTAGTGTCCTGCGGAGACTGGCTGGGCTCTCTGCAGGTGGGTATAGCCGAAAATAATCGTGTAACGGTAGTTCTCCGCCTTGTCAAGGAGCAGCAGCTTCAGCGCATCCAGTGCTGCACGCAGTTCATGAATGCTGCGCTTCATATAGAGTCTTGTATCGGTTGCAACCTGGTCATTCCGGCTTCTTCCTGCATGCATTTTGCCTGCTATCGGCCCGATCTTTTCCTTCAAACGGTTTTCAATCACTGTATGGATATCCTCATCTTCCCAGTCGGGAACCAGTGCGCCTGAACTGATTTCCTGCTCGATTTCCTCCAGTCCTTCGATAATCAGTCTGGCCTCTTCGACAGGTATGATGGCTTCTTCAGAGAGCATCGTCACATGTGCGATAGAGCCCCTGATATCTTCCTGATACAGCACCTTGTCGACATCGACGGAAGAAGAGAACAGCAAAGCTTCCTGGTCAAACGGTTCGGAAAAACGGCTTTGCCACAAGAGTTCTTTTTCGGTGCTTTTGTTCGTGTCCATCAGTGTAAACGTCAGGTTGGATAAGTGCTGTAGCCGGAAGATAACAAATATTGCTTCGCCCGAAAAGCCGGCGTTCTGCTTGTTTTTTGTCAAAGTACTTTAATAAACAAAGCTTATTATTTCTCTCACAGCCATCTTCTTCTTGAAAGAGAGCGGGCGGGCTTGTCTGGGGAATTATGGATGCGGCGGTTCCGAGAAATATGCTGATGCCTGTCGTCAGGCATTGGTGAAAGTGGTCCGGTCAATAGAACGTGAAAAGGCGGCCCCGGGCTCCCTGCGTGATACAGAGATTGCCGGGGTCGCCGTTTTCATGACCCGTTTTCCGGTGGGTTTATTTCCTCAGGTACAGGAAGCTCGGATCAGGTCTTCCTACGAAGCATGAGCGGGTGAATCCGTATTTTTTAATGACAGCAAAGGCTTTTTCCGCTTCTGCTTTCTTGTTGCCGAAATCAAACATCCAGTGGTTTCCGTCGACAATCTTCCAGCGCCCGCTGATTTTTTTCACCTGGATAGTATTGGGATTGAAGCTTATGCAGTCTTCTCCCGGTATGCCTCCTTTTGGTGCCTTGCCGGAAACCAGCATGTACTGGAAGCTCGGGTCAGGTCTTCCTACGAAGCACGACTGGTTCATTCCATAATGTTTGATGATTTTCAGTGCCCTGTAGGCTTCATTTTTCTTGTTGCCGAAATCAAACATCCAGTGGTTGCCGTCAACGATTTTCCAGCTTCCATTGATATTTTTAACGGCTGTTGTATTCGGGTTGAATGACAAACAATCTTCCTGAAGGGCTGGGCCTGGCTGAGGTATCGGCAATGGCTGCGGAGGGATTGGTATAGGCGTAAGCTGAAGCATCCGCCGGAACGTCTGTGAGGAGGTATAGTTCGAGCGGTTGCTGCCGTCGGTGAAGCGGGTAAACGTTTCAGCGGTAATGCGGTTTTTGCCGGTAGGCTTTACGATAACAAGCGTCTGGTTGAAGCCGGTCTTAAAGTTTGCAGAGATGACTTTGCCTGTCTGCATCATGTTTGCTGAAACGCTGTGAGCATAGAGAAAGGCCGGTACTTCTCCCCAGTCGCAATCTTCAGGGTGGCATTGTCCCCAGGCATGCAGCCTGACAGAAGAGCCCTGTTTCTTTATTTCAAGTTTGGTGATCCCACGGGTGTCGGGGTCCGTGTTAACCCATGTTCCCGTGAACTGGTTTATGGATGCCCAACTGACGGACTGATGCAGGAGCAGCAGGAGAAGAAACGACGAAACAGTAACGATCATTTTTTTCATGAAAAACCTCCTCGGATGGGATTAAAGGTGAGGGCGAGACATTGTAAAACAGTAACGTTAAAAGTTACTGCTCAGGGAGGTTAAAAACAATCGGGGTAGTGTTATTAATTTTTTTACCGCATTGTACTGCAAAACCCCGGCATTTGTTCTGCCGGGGTGAGCGTTTTGTTGCACAACGTTTTACTTGCGGTTTTTGGCCTGGACCTCACTGTATGTTTTCAGGCTGAGGCCGTAAAGATGGATGAACCCTTCGGCAGCTTTGTGATTGAAGGTGTCCGCTTCGGTGTACGTTGCGAGTTCTTCATTGTAGAGCGACCATGGAGAGGTTCTGCCGAGTAGTGTAACCGCGCCCTTGAAGAGTTTTACCCGCACGAGCCCGGTGACATTTTTCTGGGTGGCTTCAACGAATCCGTCCAGGGCTTCGCGCATCGGTGAGAACCAGGTTCCGTTATAGATCAGGTTGGCGTAATCCTGGCTGATGGTGTTTTTGTACTGAAAGACGGTTTTTTCCTGTGTCAGCCTTTCAAGCTCACGGTGAGCGAAATGCAGGATGGTTGCTGCGGGAGCTTCATAGATTTCACGGGATTTGATTCCTACAACACGGTTTTCAACCATATCGAGGCGACCGATTCCGTGAGTTGCGCCAACCTTGTTCAGTTCCATGATGAGGTCGAGACCGTCCATTTTTTTGCCGTCAAGTGCGACTGGAACACCCTGTTCGAACTCAATATCGATAACCGCTGCCTTGTCCGGCGATTTTTCCGGGGATGTGGTGATTTGGTAGGCGTCTTCGGGTGGAGCAACCATCGGGTCTTCAAGAACGCCGCACTCGATGCTGATCCCCCAGATGTTTTCATCGATGGAGTAAGGACTTTTCTTGGTCGCAGAAACAGGGATGCTATGTTGTTCTGCATAGGCGATCTCGGCCTCACGTGAGGTGAATTCCCATTCACGGAGGGGCGCAAGTACCTTGAGGTGCGGTGCGAGGGAGGCAAAGGTGACTTCGAACCGCACCTGGTCGTTGCCTTTTCCGGTGCATCCGTGGGCAAGCATGGTGCAGTTTTCAGAAAGAGCCACGTCTACGAGAGCTTTGGCAAGAAGCGGCCTTCCGAGTGCGGTTGCAAGAGGATAGACCTCTTCGTACAGGGCTCCTGCCTTGAGAGCCGGCCAGATATATTCTTCAACGAAGGTCTTGCGAAGATCCAGGAAAGAAAAACTCGAAGCGCCGGTAGCGATCGCTTTTTCTTCGAGATTTTCGATCTCTTTCTGCTGGCCGAGATTGCCCGTAACGGCAACGATGTCGGCATCATATTTATCTTTCAACCACTTAATCATAATGGAAGTATCGAGTCCGCCTGAATAGGCAATAGCAATTTTTTCCTTGTTCATGTGCTGTTTTGTCAGTTGTTTAAAAGATTGGATTGAAAATACTCCTGTAGTGAACGAATATTGTCAACAGATGCGGGAATGACAAGAACGGTATCGTCACCTGCAATCGTTCCCAGAATTTTCGGGTTTTTGAGATGATCGATAAACGACCCGACGCCATGAGCCCTCCCGGGCAATGTCTTGATGACAATAGTTGTTTCATTGGCTTCGATGGTCTGGATCTCCATTTCCACGAGCCCCTTGATCATCTGTCCGGGGTTGTCTTCAGGGAAAATGAGCCGGTAACCG
>RRYU01009794.1_pt1 | contig 26715 bp, 19 predicted proteins | sample 2162651 | NCBI WGS metagenome assembly RRYU01 (sample SAMN10267283, study PRJNA491782) | microbial mat metagenome | isolation source: biomat in the production well | place: Japan: Minami-Kanto gas field, natural gas well KTG3 | collected 2017-06 | reverse complement strand
ACGTAGGTTTAGAGGAAGTGCAACCAATCGTAGGCCGCCTTCTGGTAGGGGCGCAGCGTGCCGGTAAAGTGCTGCGGTAAGGATTGTGGCTCGATCTCTTCAAAGTTGCGCAGGCGGTCGCGGCGAGCCTGAAACTCCGCATCGGCCTGGGCGCGGTCAGCATCGGCGAGTACCTGGTCAATCAGGCCGACGTGGTGTTCGGAGAGGCGCAGGCCGCCCTCATGCTCTTCAGCCATGGCGAACATGTGACGATAACGCTCGATCCAATCTTCAGGGATCGCGCCCACCGATCCATCGGCGAGTTTAATATACTTCTCGCGCTTACGGATGGCGCGGCGCAGATCTTTCATGGCCACTTCTTGTTCGCCAAAGCGGATCACCGCCTCCACATCAAACCAGTCAATCCCCGAACTGACGCGGAAGGAGATGCTCGGCTTGTGCCGATTGACCCGCGCCACCGTCAGACCCTCTTCACCATAAATGGTAAACCCGGCATCAATCAGCTTGGGCACCTCGCGCACCAAGAAGTCAATCGGCTGCAAATTACGGCGCAAGACAAACTCGTGGGGCGGATCGCTGCGTTTCAGCCCAAAGCTGCTCAACGACTGCCATGTCTGGTGTTCAAGTTCGGGCTGGCGCATAATACGGGCCAGGGTGGTAGAATCAGGGAGGCGGCGGGTAGAGGCAGGGGGCAAATGCTTCTGGTAGGGCAGTTCGTGTTCGGCGTAGCCAAAGCGCAACTCGGCAACCAGTTGGCGCTCGTGTTCACTCAGGTAGATGCGCCGTTCGGGGTGCGCATCCACTTCTTGCCACTCCAACACATCGCCACGTACAGGAATGCTCTCGGCCAAGGGCAAGAGGTATTGTTCAAGAAAATCCTGTTGATCCTGCTCAGGAATGCGGAGCCGAGGGTAATTGATTAGGGTTGTAGCGGCAACCGGAATATCGGCCACCTGGATCAACCGATCCTCGATCAGCATCCAGAGCGGTTCATGTTCAACAATGTGTACGTTACCAGGCCGAACTTCTATCTGCTCTTCGCCCATGGTGATGAGGAAGTAGACCACTAGATCCCCACCACTACGGTTGAGTTGCATCTCGATCCGCCCCGGCTCACGGGTTACCCGGATGCGTTTCTGGAAGGGGGATTGTTCGTCGCCCCTGTAGAGCAATCCCTTGTACAACATGCTAAAGACAGCCGTGATGGCTTTATGGTTGGTATACCAGTAGCCATAGTTGGCTCCAGAAGCAATGGATGTGTTCGCAGCCGCCAGTACCTCAACCGGCATCTGGGGGTAGAGGTCGGCACTGATCTGGTTACGGAGTTGCTTAATGTGGGGGTAGAGGTTGTTATGCTCGATCATCTCCGCCAACACATCGGGGTCGCCATGGTGATCGAGGCTGAGATGTTTCCCTGCAATGGTATAGGGCAGGATAGACCAGTTTACCCCACGTTGTTGTAGGCTGAAGACGACTGCCGCTCCTGCATTCGCCGCGCTGCTGGAACGGCGATTTGTGGGCTGAATTGCCAGATCGAGTACTGCCCGCCAGAGGCTGGGTGGATGCTGGCGCAGGTAATCGCGCAGTTGTAGGAGTGCCGCGACACGGTGTTGGCATAGCCCCCAGCCGTAGCCGTAGCGACAACTACAGGTGACCATCACCTGGTTGATGTTTAAGCGCACAGTACATTGGATGGTGGTGCCGGATGCCTCTTCAACATTGATGATGGCATTGGTGGGTTCACAATGCACCACCTCCGCTTTGCCCTGCTCATAGAGTGTGCGACCCTGCTTCACGATGGCAGCCTGGCTAGTCTGGAGCAGTTGATCAACCGGGAGCGTATCTGCCGTTAAGAGGTATAGCATCCTTGTAACCTGTTTTATACTAGGTTGTGGTATTCGGCACGTTCATGTAGTATACCGGGGAGCGCCATCTCGGTCAACCATAAGGATTTTGTTATGCACATGCCATTGCGCCATATATTACTCGTAACCCTGATACTCCTCCTCACCGCCTGCCAACTAGAGGGTGGTGTGGATCGTCCAACCGTGCCCGGTGCGGCTGATGCACCTACCACTGCTGCTGCGGATGCAGCGATGAGCCTCACCGGTGCGGTTCCGGAGGCGAGTGTCGTTCCCGCCGTACCCTCCGATGGTAGCCTGCGTTTGGGTTTGAGTGCCGAACCTACCGATCTGCTGCCCTACCATACCGATAGCTCCGATGAGCGTATTACCGCCCCGATCAGTGAGTTGCTCTTCCCCGCACCCTTGCTGGCACGCAACTATACCTATACCACCACCGGCATCCTAGAACGGGTGCCCAGTATCGAAAACGGTGATGTGCAGGTCAAGACGCTCGATGTCTTCCTCGATTCGGCGGGTCTGATTACCACCACCGAGACCAGTGTGATTACCCAGGTGCAGCAACTCAGCGTTACCTACCACTGGAACCCCAACCTGACGTGGTCAGATGGGACGATGCTCACCGCCGATGACTCCATCTTCGCCTATGAGTTGGCACGTAAGACCAATCTGGGTCAGGAGGCCAACAACCGCCTCGCGCTGCTCGAACGCTACGAGAAGGTGGATACCCACACCACCCGTGCGGTGCTGCGCCCCGATTTTACCGATGCTGCCTATATCATCACCTACTGGCCGCCCTTGCCCAAGCACCTACTCGAAGGGGTTGATCCAGCCGCGTTCACCACCAGCCAGTATGCGCTCTTGCCGGTGGGCTATGGGCCATATATGATCGAACGCCGCGACCAGGGGAGTATGCGGTTGGTGCGCAATCCCTACTGGGACGCTCCCGATGCGCCACAGGCGCTCAGTGTCATCTTCCGCGATAACGTGGATCTCCTCCGTGGTGCAGTGGTTGGGGGCAGCCTCGATGTGGCTGGGTTTGAACTACCCGAACCCACCCTTGCGCAGTCTATCCAGAAGGATGCGCAGAGTGGCTTGCTTAATCTTGCAACTACGCCTAGTCCGATCTGGGAACACCTAGATTTTAATCTCGATATTCCCATGCTCCAGGATATTCGCTTGCGACGGGCGATAGCCCAGGCGATTAACCGCCAAGCCATGGTAGACACCCTTGTTCTGGGCTATAGTACCGTGCTTGAGAGCTGGATCGTCCCTGGCCAGATTGCAGCGGCTCCTCTCGATCAACTAACCCGTTACCCCTACAACCCCGATGAATCGCGACGCTTACTCGATGAGATTGGCTATATTGATAGTGATGGTGATGGCAAGCGCGAATTCAATGGTGAACCGCTTACCCTCAGCCTTGTCACCACGGTGGCTTCGCCACTCCGTCAGGCGATTGCTGCTCAGATCTATACCGATCTGGAGGCCATTGGGGTACGGCTAGAGATTGACACCATCTCAGCAGCCGATCTCTACCGCCAAGATGGCCCACTCTACCGGCGCAACTTTGAGTTGGCGCTCTTCGCATGGATCGCCGGCCCAGACCCACGTGGCTGGGAGCGTTGGAGTTGTGCAGGAGTGCCAAATGAGGCCAATCAGTGGACGGGCAATAACTTCCCAGGTTGGTGTTTCTTCGAGGCCGACAAGGCCATCCGCACTGCCACGACCACCATTGATCCCACCGAGCGCCAAGAGGCGTACCTACGCCAACAGCAACTCTTCACCCAGGAATTGCCGGTGCTACCGCTCTTTCAGCGGGTTGATGTGGTAGTGAGCGCACCAGCCATACGTGGCCCTCAACCTGATCCGACTGCCCCATGGACATGGAATCTCACCAGTTGGGTGCGCGAGCCGTAGAACTTCATTGCATTGCCTATGGGGTAGAGAAACCCCTCACAATGGTGATTGCTCGCATCCCCCTCTTCTCGTGTACAATTCAGAGGCGCACTGGTTCAGGATGAGGAGCTACTTCCGTGAGTGATACGGTACAGCGTGACGCGCTCAAGCGTCTGGCTGCCGAACAGGCAGTTACTCTGATTCAGTCGGGAATGGTCGTTGGGCTTGGTGTAGGTAGTACCGCGATCTTTGCGATTCGGCGCATTGCTGAACTGCTGGCGAGCGGTGAACTTCACGATATTGTGGGTATCCCATGTGCTGTGCGGGTCGAAGAGGAGGCTCGGCAGTTGGGGATTCCGCTGACAACACTCGAAGAGCGCACCCAGGTGGACATCACTATTGATGGTGCGGATGAGGTTGATCCCCAACTCAACCTGATCAAGGGCGGTGGGGCGGCACTCTTGCGCGAGAAGATCGTGGCCCAGTCGAGTCTGCGCGAGGTGATCGTGGTGGATGAGGCGAAGCTCTCGCCCGTGCTCGGTACGCAGTGGGCTATTCCGGTCGAAGTAGTCCGCTTTGGTTGGGGTGCCCAGGCACGCTGGATCGCCAGCCTGGGTGCCGAGGTGACGCTGCGCCGTCAATCCGATGGTTCTCCGCTCACCACCGATCAGGGTAACTACATCCTCGATTGCAACTTTGGCCCAATTGCCGATCTGACTACTCTGGCTACCCAGCTTTCGCTACGTACCGGGATTGTGGATCACGGTCTCTTCCTGGGACTCGCCACTGACCTGATCGTTGCCGGAGCCGATGGTATTCGTCATATCCGGCGCGAGATCCCCGGAAATTAGGAGGAACCCATGCATATCGCCCCATCTATTCTCACTGCTGATTTTGCCCATATGGGCGACGAACTGACCGCGATCTTCGAGGCGGGTATTCGCTGGCTGCACCTTGATGTGATGGATGGCCGTTTTGTTCCCAACATCAGTTTCGGCCCGATGCTGATTCGTTCGCTACGTCCGATTGCCGAGCAGTACGGGGTGGTTCTCGATGCCCACCTGATGATCGCCGACCCGGATCGCTACGTGGAGGAGTTCGCCGCCGCTGGCTGTGAGTACATCACCGTGCATGCCGAGGCGTGTACCCACCTGCACCGCACTGTCCAGCAGATCCGCGCCCTCGGTAAGAAGCCGGGCGTCGCTCTTAACCCGGCTACGCCGCTCAGCGCGATAGAAGAGGTACTGCCCGATCTCTCGCTGGCGCTGATCATGAGCGTCAACCCCGGCTTTGGCGGCCAGCGATTCATTCCGGCCAGCATTGACAAGATCCGCCGCCTGCGCACCATGCTCGATGAGCGCGGCCTGAATGATGTTGTGCTCCAGATAGATGGTGGGGTCAATAAGGATCTCATCGCCTCGGTGCGCGATGCCGGGGCTACCTGTGCCGTCACGGGTTCCGCCGTCTATGCGCCGGGGCGCAACCGCGCCGAGACGGTGGCGGAGTTGCGGCAGGCGCTGGGGCAGTAGGGGCGCGTCACGACACGCCCTATAGAACTCAAGCTAAGCGATGTGGTGTCATCAAAACCCTGGAAATCATCGCACCCCAACCAACACGGGCGTTGGGGATAGGGCACGGGGCACATCAGGATCGTGCCCCTTCGCTGGTGAGCGAAGCTCACGGGAGCGGGATGGGGTGTGGGGGCGCGTCACGACGCGCCCCCACACACATCCGAAGGTAGCACTGGCTTCCAGCCGCTCACGATGTGCCGCCATGCGCTCCCTTCGACAAGCTCAGGGAGCGAACCGTAGCCCCATCCAGCCTCCCTTCGACAAGCTCAGGGAGCCTCCCTACACCAATGGTTATTGTGCCGAGATGACCAAGAAGAGGCGTCCGAAGCTGACCCCTTTATCGTTCATTCCCGGCATACCACCGGCGGTAATAGCCTTGAAGGGTTCTAAACGATCCATCACCTCTGGATCATCAATTCCACCGAACTCCTCGGCGAGCGCCATGACCTCGACCAAATTGACGAAGACCACGCCGCCATTGGGGTTGGGGAGCACCTTGGTGCTGGCCTGGTAGGCGGCATTACTGCTGAGCGCACTCGCTGGTGCAGCGGCGGATTCCATAGCCCTGTTGCCAAATGCGATCACCAGATCATCACCGACAAACCCGTAGCCACCCAAGGCTTGGCCTTCGGGGCTGAAGGCGCTCCACGTCACCCCACCGACCTCCTCATCGGTCAGACCCAGTTCACCACCGCTCATCATCTCCAGTCCCGCAATGAGCCGGTTCATGCCATCCTCAGCCGCACCTCGGTCGTTCGGCTTGATGGCGAAGTAGCCGGTGACGGGCATGGGGCTACCCATCATATCCTCACCTGGAAGCAGGACAATCGAGGCTTCGCCCTGGAACCAGTCGAGCAGATCGCGGTTCAGGTCAATATCCATCTGCTGCTCAAATGCAGCCACCTGATCGGCGATCTCCGGGTCACTCTCAATCGTATCGCGGATCTGATCGGCAACGCTGGGGGGGATGCGGAAGCTGATCGCCATCAGGGCATCGCCACTCACATTGGCAACCCGATCACCGCTGACGGGTGTACTGGCATCCTTGAGTTGGTCGCGGGTGGCCTGACTCAGCCCGTTGGGGTCAAAGGCGGCCAGGGCATCAAAGGCGACACCATCGGCCAAGACGCTGAACGAGAAGCCAATGCCTTGCAGCGCCTTGACGCTCTCTAGCTGATCGAGCAGATCGTTGGCGGTCGCTTCGGGCAGATCGGCAACCATCTGCTCACTATTGGCCATGATGCCATCGGCTATGGGCTGGCCATTCACAAAGATGAAACCGATGCGATCCGGGGAGAGTGCGGCCAACACGCGCTGGAAACGCGGATTAGCGGCCAGCGTCTCGTTGCCACTGGGGTCACGGGTGATGATCGCGCTGATCAGATCGGCACTACTGGCAAAGACCACATGGCCACGCACGAGTGCAAACGCCGCACCAGGGGTGTCATCACCCTCTTGGGTATAGATGGTGATACCACCGGTTTCGGTGCTCGTAAACTGCTCGCCCTTGCTCTCACGGTATTGGCGCTGCTTGTCGAGGAATGCCTGGGCGGCCTTCTCGTCGCGGGTGGCCAGCAGGATGACCGCTTTGACATCTTCTTCGTCCACATCGGGCGTATCACCCATGCTCAACGCCTCAACATCGAAGAACTCGTCAATGGGCATCCCACTCACCGCAATCCCTACTTCGGCCCCAATCCAGGGTGCAATATCCTCCTGGAAGGTGACGCCCCACTCCTCCTTCATCTCTGCATTGAAGGTCTCACTCTGCTGGTAGTCCATCAACTCAGGGAAGGCTTGGCGCAGGCGATCAATGTTGGGTAGGTCGTTGAGGTTAGGGGTAATCGCGGCATAGACCTGGGTATCTCCAGCGACCAGTTGCGGGATGGTGTTGGAGCGATTGCTAGTGAGTTGGAGAATGAGTGCAGCGGCTCCGACGGCGATCAGCAGGAGGGCAACAACCCCACCTCCAATCAGCAACATCATGTTCTTCGGCTTGGGCGTGTCGGATGGAAGCGGGCTTACTGGTGGTAAATCCATCGTATGCACCTCCTTAGGTGTTAGGTGGCATCAGGTATGCCTTTCTATTGTACGTGTTTTTGGGCGAAAAGGTAGCAGTGAGAGCATAAAAAGCAACAAACCGTGTTAGATGAAACACAAATATGGTAGCACTGCGTCTAGCCGGTCGGTGGCGCATCGTGACCAGTTAGATGCAGTGCTACCATATATATGTAAGGAGCGCATTGAGATGTGCTCCTCCATGTTCTTTAACCGAAAGACCGGCAGTGCGGGTCTACCCGCGAGCCTTCCAATCAGCGAGGAACTGCTCAATCCCCCGGTCGGTGAGCGGGTGGCGCATGGCCTGCTGCAGCACCTTGAAGGGGCAAGTGGCAATATCGGCACCAGCGAGGGCGCTGTCAATCACGTGGCGCGGGTGGCGGATGGAGGCTGCCAGGATGCGGGTCTTGATCTCGGCATCGCTCTTGTAGATCTGGCTGATCTCGCGGATGAGGCTCATCCCATCCACACCGGTGTCATCCACACGCCCAATGAAGGGGCTGACCACAAACGCACCCGCCCGTGCTGCCATCAGCGCCTGGGCCGCGTTGAAGATCAGGGTCACGTTGGTACGAATGCCGTCACGGGCGAGTTGGTAGACCGCCTTCAAGCCCTCGGTGGTACAGGGAACCTTCACGATCACGTTGGGGTGCCAGGTGGCAAAGTCGCGTCCCTCCTTAACCATCCCCTCACCATCGAGCGAGATCGCTTCGGCGCTGATTGGCCCGTCTACCAATTCGGCGATCTCGGTAATCACGGTCTTGAAATCAACACCCTTCTCGCGGGCAACGAGGGTCGGGTTGGTGGTTACGCCACTGAGAATTCCCCACGAGGCGGCCTCGCGGATCTCGCCAACATTTGCAGTGTCGAGATAGAGCTGCATCTGGTGTTCCTTATGACTATCACTGGTCGGAATGGGGCTAGTATAGCATAGAGGATGCGGCTCTTAGGGGGTATTTCTTTCACCCTTTGGGGTTTGAGTGGCGTAGAAACCCGACGGTAGCACCGGCTTCTAGCCGGTTGGTGGTGCATCGTGACCGGCTGGAAGCCGGTGCTACCGTTGGGATGCGTAGGGGCGCGTCGTGACGCGCCCTCCGGCGCGATGATCGAAGCCTTCATAGGGCTTGGGGACGCATGGGGCGCGTCACGACGCGCCCCTACGCGGTATTCCTTACCCGAATGCCAATGCGGCGCAGCCACACCCGAACCCCCACCTTTCAGGTATAGACTTTTTAGCCGCATGGCTTTAGGACGCCATCTGCCCTCACCCCCCTAGCCCCCCTCTCCCGCACGCGGGAGAGGGGGGTATATCATTCCTGATGGTGCTGCGCACGCGAAGCGTGCGCAGCACCATCAGGAATTTCTCGCCCCCTCCCCTTTCAGGGGAGGAGGTAGGGGGGAGGGGTATACCGAGCAGCGTGGGTACGTACACAAAAAGTCTATACCTGAAAGCGAACCCCCACCGGAGGTGACTTTGCACATGCCCTGCTTGTCGAAGCCAGCGGGTACCCTGACAAAGAATTCTGGTATAGTATAGTTGGCGATCCACATAACACATACTTGAAGACCACGATGTACTATCCATTCTTTGTCTATGGCACGCTGAAACCGGGCGAGCCGAACTATACACGTCTCTTGGCAGGGCGGATTGTGGGTGAGGAACCCGCAACGTTGGCTCATGCTGCACTCTATACGGCTGGCCCCTTCCCATTTATGGTACGCGAAGCCGATCTGGTCGTGCCGGGGGATCGGGTCTTGGGTACGTTGATTACGGTGGCTCCTGGAGAGTACGAGAAGATGGTGGTTGATCTCGATATGCTCGAAGCCTATACCGAGGGTGGCCATGCGAATATGTATGAGCGTATCCTGTTGCCGGTTGAGACCTCCACCGGCCCACGTACTGCGTGGGTCTATCTGGCGGGGCGGGAGGCGCTAACGCAGATCCGCGCCGGACAGATGCGACGCATTTCGGAGGGTGAGTGGCGCAGTGATGCGGCCGCACTGGCCTATTGGAGGAACGCATGAGAATAGTGCAGGTTGGTCTCGTTCAGATGCAGATGAGTAGCGATCTGGAGGCCAATACCCAGGCGGCAATGGCAGGAGTGCGGGCGGCTGCGGCTCAGGGGGCGCAGATTGTCTGCTTGCCCGAACTCTTCCGCTCGCTCTATTTCTGCCAGAGTGAAGACCACGCCCACTTTGCGCTGGCCGAGTCTATCCCCGGCCCTAGTACGGAGCGATTCGCGGCCTTGGCACGCGAGTTGGGTGTAGTGATTATTGCTAGTCTCTTCGAGAAGCGCGCCGAGGGGTTGTACCACAATACCGCCGTGGTGCTGGATGCTGATGGTACACTGGTGGGGAAGTATCGCAAGATGCACATCCCCGATGATCCGCTCTTCTATGAGAAGTTCTACTTTACCCCCGGCGATCTGGGCTTCCAGGTCTTTCAGACGCGCTTCGCCCGTGTGGGGGTACTAGTCTGTTGGGATCAGTGGTACCCCGAAGCGGCGCGTCTCACCGCGCTGCGCGGAGCCGATCTGCTCTTCTACCCCACCGCAATTGGCTGGCATCCCAGTGAGAAGTCCGAGTATGGGGTGGCGCAGCATCAGAGTTGGGAGACGATCCAGCGTTCCCACGGGATCGCCAATGGCTGCTATGTGGTGAGTGTCAATCGCACTGGCCACGAGGGCGATCCGGCGGGGGGGATTGAGTTCTGGGGCCAGAGCTTCCTGAGTGATCCCAGCGGTACGATTCTGACGAAGGCGCCTGTGCAGGAACCGGCCATCCTCGTGACCCCCGTGGATCTGGCACGCCTGGATGTGCAGCGTACCCACTGGCCCTTCCTCCGCGACCGCCGGATTGATGCGTATGGCGAGATTACGCGCCGCTATATTGATTAGGGACTCAGCATGACTACCCCCACCCACTTGGGATACCGCATGCCCGCCGAATGGGAGCCGCATCAGGCGACGTGGCTCTCGTGGCCGCATAAAGAGGCGAGTTGGCCGGGTATGATTGAGCAGATCCATCCTGTTTATGCGCAGATGGTGGCGGCTCTGGCTACCTCCGAGACGGTGCATATCAATGTGAATGATGAGGAGATGGCCGAACGGGTGCGTGGCTATCTGGCCGAGGCTGGGGCGCAGGGTGATGTTCGCCTGCACCTCTTTCCAACCAACGATGCATGGTGCCGCGATCATGGCGCGATCTTTGTGCGGCATGCTGATGGGCAACTGGCTGCTACCGATTGGGGCTACAACGCCTGGGGGGATAAGTACCCGCCCTATGATCTCGATAACCAGATCCCGGCGCGTATGGCCGATTACCTAGGTGTGCCGCGCTTTGAGGGCGGGATGATCCTCGAAGGTGGCTCGATTGAGGTCAATGGGGCCGGGTTGCTGCTCACCTCGGAACAATGCCTGCTCAACCCCAACCGCAACCCCGATCTCTCCCAGGAGCAGATCGAGGCGCGGCTGCGGGATTTTCTGGGGGTGCAGAAGATCCTCTGGCTGGGCGAGGGTATTGTTGGTGATGATACCGATGGCCATGTGGATGACATCAGCCGCTTTGTCGCTCCCGATACCATTCTGACTGCCATCGAGGAAGATCCGAGCGACGAGAACTACCCCATTCTGCACGAGAATCTTCAGCGCCTACAGCATATGCGCGGCTTGGATGCGCAACCCCTACGCATTATCACCATCCCCATGCCGCCCCCGGTCATCTATGAAGACCAGCGTCTGCCCGCCAGCTACGCCAACTTCTATATTGCTAATCGGGTGGTACTTGTTCCGTTCTATAATCATGCGAACGATGCCCGCGCTGCGGCGATTATTCAGGCGTGCTTCCCCGACCGGCGCGTGGTAGGTATTGACTGTACCAATATTATTTGGGGGCTGGGGGCGTGGCATTGTTTGACCCAGCAGGTGCCGGGATGAGATATGGTAGCACCGGCTTCTAGCCGGTAACAAGGCACTACAGACCGGAAAGATGCCGGTGCTACCATTACATAGGCTGGAGGATCTGCCGCATGAAGAAACTGATCAACGCACCCGAAGATGTGGTCACTGAGGGGTTAGCTGGTATGGCGCTGGCGCATGCCGATCTGATCCGGGTGCTGCCCGATCCGCTGGTGATTGTGCGTGCCGGTGCTCCGACTAGCGGGAAGGTGGGGGTCATTTCTGGGGGCGGGAGTGGCCACGAGCCGCTGCACGGCGGTTTTGTGGGCTACGGGATGCTCGATGCTGCCTGCCCCGGCCACATCTTCACCTCGCCCGTCCCCGACCAGATGCTGGCCGCGATCCGTGCGGTTGATGCGGGGCGAGGGGTACTTCAGATCGTCAAGAACTATACCGGCGATGTGATGAATTTTGAGATGGCCGCCGAACTGGCCGCTGCTGAGGGTATTGACGTTGCGACAGTGGTGATCAACGATGATGTGGCGGTGGAGAATAGTACCTGGACAGCAGGACGGCGCGGGGTGGGTCTTACTGTGTTGTTGGAGAAGATCGTCGGGGCCGCTGCTGAGGCAGGGGCGGATCTGGCCACACTGAGCGCACTGGCCGCACGGGTGAATGCCGAGGGCCGTAGCATGGGGATGGCGCTGACTGCATGTACCGTGCCTCATGTGGGGAAGCCGGGGTTTGACCTACCAGAAGATGAGATAGAATTGGGGATCGGTATCCACGGAGAGCCGGGGCGTCGTCGGGTGGCGCTGGCTCCGGCAGCGGAAATTGCCGCGCTGTTGGTGGCTCCGATCCTAGAAGATTTGCCCTTCCGGCACGGCGATCAGGTGCTCGCCTTCGTCAATGGGATGGGTGGAACCCCACTGATTGAACTCTACCTGATGTACCATGAGTTGCACAAACTCCTAGTGGCTCAGGGCATCCAGATCAGCCGCCACCTGATCGGCAACTATATCACCTCGCTCGACATGGCAGGTTGCTCCTTCACCCTGCTGCGCCTTGATGATCACCTGACCCAACTCTGGGATGCGCCGGTACATACACCTGCCTTGCGCTGGGGACGTTAATATCGTTGGATACGCTACTTTGTTGTGTGGAGTGACTGATGGACATCACTGCGGATCTCGTCATCACCTTTATTGAACGTGTCGCGACAGCAATCAAGGCCGAACGCGACTACTTGACCCAGCTTGATGCGGCGATTGGTGATGCCGACCACGGCATGAATCTTGATCGGGGTTTTAGTGTTGTCCTGAATAAACTCCCCACGGTGGCGGGCAAGGACATCGGAACGATCCTGAAGAGCGTAGGCACTACCCTCGTCTCGACAGTAGGTGGAGCGAGTGGCCCCCTCTATGGCACGGCATTCCTGCGGGCGGGAATGGCGATTGGCGACCGTCAGACCATCAGGGCGATCAACCTGATCGGGGCGAGTGAGGCGGCACTCGAAGGTATCCAATCGCGGGGCAAGTCAACGCGGGGCGAGAAGACCATGATTGACACAATAGCCCCGGCTATCGAGGCATTGAAGGCTGCCCACTTTGCAGGAGCCGATCTGCTGAGCGCACTGGAGCAAGCGTTGGTTGCGGGTGAAGCGGGCATGCAGGCTACCATCGCGATGCAGGCCACCAAGGGGCGCGCCTCCTACCTAGGGGAACGCTCGATTGGCCACCAAGACCCCGGTGCAACATCGGCCTACCTGATCGTCAAGGCGTTGGTGGAGACGGTGCGCCAATAAAACCCAGACATGACTATGCCATACATCGCTGCCATTGACCAAGGAACCACCAGTACTCGTTGTATGATCTTCGATCAGCACGGGCAGATCGTTGCATCAGATCAGCAGGAGCATGCCCAGATCTACCCCCAGCCGGGTTGGGTAGAGCATCGCCCTGAAGAGATCTGGGAGCGGACACAGCAGGTGATCCGTGGGGCACTCGCGCATGGTGGCTTGCAGTCCGGCGACATCGCTGCGGTGGGCATCACCAACCAGCGCGAGACGACCGTGGTGTGGGAGCGCAGCACGGGGAGCCCGATCCAGAACGCGATTGTCTGGCAGGATACTCGTACCGACCAGATCTGCCGAGATCTGGCGCAGGTGGGCGGGCAGGATCGTTTCCGTGCTCAGACTGGCTTGCCCCTCGCGACCTACTTCGCTGGCCCCAAGCTGGCCTGGATCTTGGAGCATGTGCCGGGGGCGCGTGCGGCTGCCGAGGCGGGAGATCTGCTCTTTGGTACGGTAGACACCTTCCTGACCTGGTGGCTGACTGGTGGCCCCCTGGGTGGCGTGCATGTCACGGATGTGACCAATGCCTCGCGCACGATGCTGATGAACCTCGCCACCCTCGATTGGGACGCGGAGATTCTGGCGGCGCTGCGCATCCCCCCCGCGCTGTTGCCCCAGATTCGTTCCAGTTCCGAAATCTATGGTGTTGCAGTGGGTGATCTGGCCGGAGTTCCGGTAGCGGGCATGCTGGGTGATCAGCAGGCTGCCCTGGTGGGCCAGACATGCTATGCGCCGGGGGAGGTGAAGAATACCTATGGTACCGGCTGCTTCATGCTGCTCAACACCGGCTCCCAGATCATCACCTCACAGCATGGCCTGATCACCACCCTGGGCTACAAATTTGGGAACCAACCCGCCGTCTATGCCCTCGAAGGCTCCATTGCCATTGCTGGTGCGTTGGTGCAGTGGCTCCGCGACAACCTGGGGATCATCTCCAACGCCAGCGAGATTGAAGCCCTCGCCAACCAGGTGAGCGACAATGGCGGGATCTATCTCGTGCCCGCCTTCTCCGGCCTCTTCGCCCCCTACTGGCGTAGCGATGCACGCGGCGTGATCGTTGGGTTGACGCGCTATATCACCAAGGCGCACCTGGCTCGTGCCGTGCTGGAGGCCACTGCCTACCAGACACGCGAAGTACTCGATTCCATGCAGGCCGATACGGGGATGGAGATGAAGAGCCTGAAGGTTGATGGCGGGATGGTCTTCAACCAGACCCTGATGCAGTTCCAGGCCGATATTCTGGGTGTGCCCGTGGTACGCCCCAAGGTGGCTGAGACGACCGCGCTGGGCGCGGCGTATGCGGCGGGGCTGGCGGTGGGCTACTGGCCGGATAGTGCTGCCCTGGCTGCCCATTGGGGTGTGGATCAGACCTGGCAGCCCCATATGGATACACCCACCCGCGCACGCCTGTATGCAGGCTGGAAGAAGGCCGTCACTCGCACCTTCGATTGGGTAGATACCTAACACAACCAGACGAGGAACCTATGCAGACCATCTCAACCGACGTTCTCGTCATTGGTGGCGGTGCCACCGGCAGCGGCGCACTGCGCGATCTGGCCATGCGCGGGATACGCGCCATTCTGGTCGAGAAGGGCGATCTGACCCACGGGACGACCGGGCGCTACCATGGCTTGCTCCACTCTGGTGGCCGCTATGTCACCAAAGATCCCCAATCGGCCAACGAGTGTGCGCGGGAGAATGCGATTCTGCGCCGCATTATGCCCCACTGTATCGAGGACACCTCCGGCTTCTTCGTGATTACCCCGTGGGATGACCCGGACTATGGTGATGTCTTCATGGCCAATTGCCGTAGCGCGGGCGTGCCCGTGAGCGAACTGAGCCTCGCCGAGATGCGCCGCCGGGAGCCTGCGCTCAACCCACAGATCTCGCGCGCCTTTGAGGTTGCCGATGCTTCTGCTGACTCATTCTTGGCTGCGCATACCAATGCCCTCGCCGCCCGTGAGTATGGGGCGCAGGTATTGACCTACCATACCCTGATCGGGTTGAACCGGGTGGGTGATCAGGTGGTGGGGGCGGTAGTTGAAGATCTGCGCACAGGGGAACAGAAGCAGATTGATTGTGCGTGTGTGTTGAATGCCACCGGCGCGTGGGCGGGCAAGGTAGCCTCACTGGCAGGTGTGAGTGTCACTGTACTCCCCGGCAAGGGGACACTGGTGGCCATGAACCACCGCATGGTCAATACAGTCATCAACCGCTGCAAACTCCCGTCCGATGGTGATATTATTGTGCCGGTACACTCGGTAGCGGTGATTGGTACCACCGACACCTTCGTGCCCGATCCCGACTTCTATGGGATCGAGACCGAAGAGGTACAGTTCATGCTCGATGAGGGCGAGAAACTTGTCCCCGGTTTCAAACAGTACCGTGCCCTACGCGCCTGGGCGGGTGTGCGCCCCTTGTATAAAGATCAGGAAGTAGCGAATGATCGTGATCTGAGCCGCACCTACAAGCTGCTCGACCACGCCCAGCGCGATGGGGTTGGTGGTATTATCTCGTTGGTAGGCGGCAAGTGGACTACCTACCGGCTCATGGCCGAGGATGCGGTGAACCTGGTTGCACAGCGATTGGGCAACACAAAGCCATGCCGTACCGCCGAGGAGGTGATGCCTGTTCCCGCCTTTGAGCATCGGGGGGAGAGTAAGCCAGTGGACACGGGGCCATCACTCCACTGGCTGGGCAAGCCGCTGGCGGCAATTGAGCAGACCCAAACCTACAATGATCTCATCTGTGAGTGTGAGTTGGTGACGCGCACCCGCCTCCAGGAAGCCATGGCGAACGGGGCGAGTAACATAGACGATCTACGCCGGATGGTGCGAGTGGGGATGGGGCCATGTCAGGGGGGCTGGTGTGTCTACCGTTCGGGCGCGTTGCTGTATGAAGATCGCAGCACTCAGGTTGATTTTAGCATCGAGTATACCAACGCGGCTCTCCTTCATTTTCTGCAAGAACGTTGGCGCGGTCTGACCCCGGTACTGTGGGGGGATCAACTGCGCCAAGCGCGTTTGGATGAACTCATCTTCGCCGGATTACTCGGTATTCAGCGCCTACGCGAGTATGCGCGCCAGGGCGGGGGGCTCGTCACCCCAGAGTAGGAGACGCTATGCACTACGACACCATCGTGATAGGAGCGGGCATCTCTGGCATGCTGGCTGCCATTGGGCGCACCGAGGCGGGTGAGCGGGTGCTGGTGTTGGCCAAGGGGCATGCGGCTACCCATTGGAGTACGGGCTGTGTTGATCTACTCGATGTAGGTGACGGTGACCCGCTGGCAGGGATTGCGACCCTCATTGCTGCGCAGCCCGATCACCCCTATGCGCTCGCGGGCTATGCCGCGATTGAACCCGGTCTGGCCCGCTTGCAGGAGATCTGCGAGGCGGGTGGCTACCCCCTGGTGGGCAACCCACAACGCAACCTGCTGCTACCCACCGCTGCCGGAGCGTTACGCCCGACGTGTCTGGTACCCACCACAATGGTGGCGGGTGATGTGCGCCAACTGCCCCGCCAGGGGAGTGGCGTGGCTCCACTAGGGGTAGTGGGCTTCCACGAACTGCGCGACTTCTTCCCGCCCATGATCGCGGCCAACCTGCAACTCCAGGGCATTGCGGCCCAGAGCCACTACCTGCGGATGCCCCCCATGGAGAAGGCGCCCGATCTTACTACCACCGGATTTGCGCACCTCTTCGAGCAACCCGATTTCCGTGCTGAGGTCGCCGCCCAACTCCGGCATCTCGTCCGAGAAGAGGGCTACCAACGCATCGCCATGCCCGCCGTTCTGGGGCTGCGACAGGCCGGGCAGGTTGTGGCCGAACTGCAAGCCACCTGTGGGGCACTCATCTTCGAGATCCCCACCCCGCCGCCCTCCGTTCCGGGGATGCGCATCTACCACTGCCTGGAAGCCGCGCTTCAGCGGGCGGGCGGGCGCATCCAACTCGGAGCGTTTGTGCAGCGGGGAGAAGCGCATGGCGACCAGCTAGAGGCGGTCTATAGTGCCGCAGCGGCGCGTGAGCAGCGCCACCGTGCCCGACGCTTCGTGCTGGCAACGGGCGGGATTGCGGGTGGGGGAGTGCGAGCCATTGACACCAACCATCTGATCGAGACGGTGCTGCGCCTGCCGTTGCGTACCCCGGCCTCGCGTTCCGACTGGTTCTTCCCCGATTTCTTGGCTCAACCCGGCCATCCGATCTTCCGTAGTGGCGTGGCGGTGGATGCCCACCTGCGGCCATTGGATGCTAGGAATCAGATCGTCTACACGAACGTAGCCGTGGTTGGAGCCAGCATTGCCGGGTGTGACCACATCCGTGAAGGGGCATACGAGGGAGTGGCGGTGGCGACCGGTTGGGTAGCGGGAGCTAGATGAGGTCTATCTACGCTGGCTTCGACAAGCTCAGCCAACGACACGCTGGCTGAGCTTGTCGAAGCCAGAACCGGCTGGATGGCGGGAGCTAGATGAGGGGATCATGGGACACCTTGAAGATTCGCTCGATCAGTGTATCAAGTGCAACGTCTGTATGACGGCGTGCCCGGTGGCTGCGGTGAGCGAAGACTTTCCCGGCCCGAAGGTGGTTGGCCCACAGGCGCAACGTTTTCGTCATGCCGATCAGCCCGTCCCCGATGCGTCAGTAGACTACTGCTCCGGCTGTAGGGTGTGCAACGAGGTCTGCCCAACAGGAGTACGGATTGCGGAACTGAACGCCCGTGCGCGTGCCCAACTAGTGGCGGCGCAGGGTCAACCGCTGCGCAACCGGATCATTGCGCGGGCGGGGGTAGTGGGGCGGCTGAGCAGTGGCCCACATGCTCCGTTACTGAACATGGGGTTAGGGTTGCGCCCGGTACGTTGGGTGATGGAACATGTCATCCAGATACACCGGGATGCGCCGTTACCAGCGGCGAGTCGCCACACCTTCCGCCACTGGTTCCGCCAGCGCGGGCAGCGACACGGGTTGCGCCAGGTGGTCTACTACCACGGATGTAGCACCCAGTATTACGAGCCGTGGGTAGGGCAAGCCGCAGTTGCCGTTCTCGAACACCATGGCTTCGAGGTCATCGTCCCGGATCAGGATTGTTGTGGCCTCCCGCTGCTCTCCAACGGCGATTTTGTAAGTGCCGAGCGCCATCACCGCTATAATGTCGCCCAACTGATCCCCTACGTGCGCCAGGGCATCCCCGTGGTAGGCACGAGCACCAGTTGTATCCTCACCCTCAAAGAAGAGGCTCCCGAACTGCTCGACATGACGAGCCAGGATGTTGCTGATGTGGCGGCACACACCTACGACATCTTCGAGTTCCTACGCCATTTAGCGGAGCAGAATGAACTCAAGACCGACTTCCACCCGATCATGCGCACACTCCCCTACCACCCACCCTGCCAGCTACGCGCCCACCGTATCGGCTTGCCGGTGCTGGATGTTTTGGGACTCATTCCAGGGTTACGGCTTGAAGAGAGCCACGCCGCATGCTGCGGAATTGCCGGTACCTACGGGCTAAAACGCGAGAAGTACGCCATCGCCATGGCCGTAGGCGCACCACTATTCGAGTTTGTTCGCAACGCTGGTTCCGATCTGGCTTTGTGTGATAGCGAAACCTGTCGCTGGCAGATCAGCCATGCCACTGGTATCACTACCAAACATCCGATTGAAATACTAGCTGAAGCCTACGGATTCTAACCCATTATGATTGGTCTACTCATCATTTCCCATAGCAGCGAAATCGCCACCGGGGTCAAAGCGTTGGTCGAGCAGATGACCCAAGGTCGGCTACCGATTGCCGCAGCGGGCGGCAGCGCAGAAGGGGATCTCGGCACCAGTACGGATCTCATTCTGGAAGCAATTGAGGGCTTAGGCGACGTAGAAGCGGTGTTAGCACTCGTTGATATGGGTAGTGCAATAATGAGTGCCGAGATTGCCCTAGAGATGAGTGGCCTCCCCTTCCATATCAGCCCAGCCCCATTAGTTGAAGGAGCATTGGTCGCTGGAGTCGAAGCCACCCGCCCTGGCATCAGCCTAGCCGAGATCTCTATGGCAGCGGAGCGGGCGTTAGAGGCCAAGCACGAGGCGTTAGGCAGCGAGGCACTATTGCTTCCACTAAGCCTACCCAGCCAAAGCAGCCGTGCAAGCAATGAGGTTATCTTGACGGTAAACAACAAAGTTGGCCTGCATATGCGTCCGGCCAAAGACTTTGTCCAACTAGCGAGCCGCTTCAATGCCCAGATCCGGGCACGCAACATAGAACGCCCAGATCGTTCAACCGCCAACGCCAAGAGTATCATTGACGTAATGAAACTGGGCGTTGCGTGTGGAAATCACATCGCCATCACCGCCGAAGGGGAGGATGCCCAAGCTGCACTCCAGGCACTAGCAGAGTTGATCAGGAACAATTTTGGCGAGACACCTTCCTTCTGTGGGTAGTAGTCATGTCATGCTGAGGAGAGTGAAGCATCCCAAGCGGGATTCCTCACTCTGATCGGAATGTCACGCAACTACTACCCTTCTGAGTGCGGTAATGATTTTGCTATAATACAGTCTATAATTATCTAAGGACGGTGAAGAAGACCGTGAATGATCGACCGCGCCCTTCCGATGCGCCCGATGAAAGCAAAATACCTATGTTAGCGCCCGGCACGATGCTCCAACAACGCTATCGTATCGTCGAGCAGATCGGCAAGGGTGGGATGGGGGCGGTCTACCTGGCCCGCGATCTTCGTCTGTCCCATGATGTTGCGATAAAAGAGACCTTCTTCCAGGATGAGACCTACCGGCGCGCCTTTGAGCACGAGGCCAAGTTGTTGGCGCGTCTGCGCCACCAGGCGTTGCCCAAGGTGAGCGATCACTTTAGTGAGGGCAATGGGCAGTTCCTGGTTATGGAGTATATCTATGGTGAGGATCTGGGCAGCCAACTCACTCGTTTAGGCAAACGCTTCGCCTCGCCCCAAGCCCTCAATATGGTGTTGCGCTGGGCAGACCAGTTGCTCGATGTGCTCCACTACCTGCATAATCGTCCGATGCCGATTATCCATCGCGATCTAAAGCCTAAAAACCTTAAATTGACCTCGACATTTGATATTATTCTGCTCGATTTTGGGTTGGCCAGAGGCGGCGTAACGGTGACGATGGATACAACCAACACCGCAGCCCCGGAACAGCGCAAGATCTACGGCTTTACCCCGCCCTATGCGCCGATTGAGCAGATGCGCGATGGGGAGCCTGATCCACGTAGCGATATCTACTCGCTAGGGGCCACCCTCTACCATATGCTGACCGACACGCTGCCCCCGGATGCGATGAGTCGTATGGCGCGGTTGATCAATGGTAATAGCGATCCCTTACGCCCCATCCGCGAAATCTCGCCCCATGTGCCAGAACCAGTGGCGAACCTGATCCACCGTTCGCTCAGCATCACCATGGACGGACGCCCCCAGAGTGCCCGTGCTATGCGTGAAGACCTCTTCTACGCCCGCCAGGGCGGAGTCACGCCCTCTCGCGTCTCGCAACCTACGGCTCCACCCGTAAGCCAACCAGCACCGAACTATACCCCTAGCCAGACCTTTCCGCCGGGGATGACGCTTCAACCCGGTATGACGCTCCAACCCGGTATGACCTTCCCCCCCGGCATGACGATTCCGCAGGGGATAACCTACCAAGGTGGGCAGACATACCAAGGCCCTCCGCCCAACTCGCAGCCGCGCAACGAGGAAGTACCGGTAGGCACGATGCTGCGGATGATTACCACGGGTAGCCCCATCCGTACCCTTACCTTCAGTTCGGATGGCTCACTACTCGCGGCTGGTCACGATGATCAGACGATTAGTATCTGGCGAATGAGTGACTATACCCAACTCCATACGCTACGTGGCCATAGTAGCGGGATTCGCAGTGTCTTCTTCTCGCCCAATAGTGAACTGCTGGCTACAGGTAGTGATGATGAGACGGTACGTATCTGGCAGACCAACAGTGGTGAATCGTTGCGCCAGTTGCGCATGCCGGGTTGTGCCGTCGAGGGGATCGCGTTTAGCCCGAATGGTAAGCTCTTGGCCGTTGGTGGCTGGGGCAGTGCGATTACGGTCTGTACGGTAGATGGCGACTCGATTCGCGTCCTCGACACCCTCCCCAGCCCCTTTGTGCAGAGCATCAGCTTCAGCGCCGATGGTGAACTCTTAGCTGCGGGCTGTTTTGATGGTGTGGTCTACCTCTGGAACACCTCTGACCATCAACCGGCTGGGCAACTGACCGGCTTTGCCAGCTTCATCTATAGTGTGGCCTTTAGCCACAATGGTGAGTATATTGCCGCCAGTAGCCAAGCGAGTATTCGGCTTTGGCGTGCGGCTGAGCGTAAGGCAGTAGAGATCTTCGAGGGGCATCGCAGCCCCGTGCGCTCGCTCGCGTTCAGCCCGGACGATCAGTTCTTGGCGAGTGCCAGTGAGGATACAACGGTGCGCCTGTGGCGTATGAGCGACTCGACCGCCGCGTTTACGCCGTTTGAACACCGCGCTGGGGTCACGAGCCTCTCCTACCGTCGCGATGGGCGGGTATTGGCAGCCGGCACCCACGATGGGCGACTCTACTTCTGGCAGGTGTGAGTCGTGCGCTTCTTCCCCCTTCTCCTACTTCTTTTCCTCTTAAGCGGCTGCTTGCTGCTCAGTGGCGAAGAGACGACGATTGATCTGCTCGATCAGAGTGGTAATCTGAGTACGACCTTTGTCAGTGGGGAAGGGAGTGAAGAGCGGCTACTGCGGGTGAGCGACGGCTCAACAACGGTACAAGTGATCGTGATGGTGAGCGTCGAATCGGGCGATCTCCAGATCGAGCTACTCCAACCCGATGGCGCGGTGGTCTTTGTCGTGGCAGCCCAACCCGACAGCCAACTCACGCGCAGTTCGTGGGTACGCAGTGACGGGCAGGGGCAGATCCGCTACCGCGTCTCGGCACGTGGGGCACGAAACGGGTCGTATCAGATCTTTGTGCAGCCCTAGCGCAACATCAACATCCGCCCGGTGCCGATCTGTTCCAACCCGCGCGCAATGTTGCTGGTATGTGCCAACATCTCCCCGATCACCGCGTGGGGGATAACCAGCACCCGGATCGGGGTGAGGCTGGCTATGCTGGCCATCGGTGGCCCGCCACGCAGCAACTCCAACTCACCAAAAAACTCCTCCGGCCCCAACTGCGCCACGACCTGCGCCTTGGCGTTGGGGTCTTCGGCGCTGACACGCAGCACCGCCGCCCGCCCCGACACAATCAGGTAGAAGCGACCACTCGGCTGCCCCTGCCGCACCAGCACCGCGCGCGCCGGATGATCAACCGCCACCGCATGGTGGGCAAGATCGCGCAGTGCGGTGCGGGAAGCCCCGTGGAAGAGGGGGATACGTTCGAGCAAACGGATCACCTCTAACATGGCCAAGCCCTCGTTCGCATGGGGCGCAAGTTCCTTCAACATACGCCCGATTTCAACCCCTGGGAGGTAGAGTAGGCTACTGGCCACTGTCGTCCGGTAACACTGACTCGTCACCGTCTCAAACTTGTCACCCACCTCCCCAAAGAAGTCGCCCCGGTGCAACTCCTGCACCAACGTCTCGCCCTGCATCACCGCCACCTCCCCGGCCTCAATAATCCAGAGCCCCGAAGGCGGCACATTCGCTGGCAGCAGCAACTCACCCGCACGAGCCTGACGCGGCTCCAGGATCGCCGCTAAATGTTGCAACTCCGCATCATTACAGGGAATGAAGATCTCCACCTGGCGCAGCAGCCGCATCCGCGACTCACGCATATCGCCAAAGGTGCGCGAGATCTCATTGGCCCAGGGCGTATTGGGGAAGATATGGCGTCCCGCTGCCTCACGTTCGGGCCAGGGTAGCGCATCATACGCTGCCCGAATAGCGCGGCGGGCAAAACTGGCTCCGGCCTGTTCTTCAATCGTTGCCACTGTATAGCGGATCACCTCGGCATAGCGCGCCCCTTGCAGATCGAGCGCAGCCGCACGCAGCGCCGGACTAATCCGCACCTGCTCGCGATCCAGGGTAATATCCCAGTTGGCCGTGGCCGCCAGGACATCCATGCGGTCATCGAGCGCCTGGGCGCGCCGATTGCCATAGAGGGTGTGCAGCAAGCGGTAGCAACCCGCGTAGCACTGCTGGAAGGCACGTTGGAGCCGTTCTGCCTCGCTAAGCGAGGGCTGGAGTGGCCAACTTAGCCCCTGGGTACTGATCTGGCGCAGGGTCAGGTAGTGGGTAGACCAGGCCGCCGCCCACAAGCCAGAGGAGAGCGTGAGGGCGGCAATAGCCGTGGGGGTATTGCGCCATGCTGGCAACACCTCCAACAAGTAGCTCACCGTCTGGGCGGCGATACCCATCCAGAGCAAGATCCAACACCAGAGCAGGCGCGAGTCACGCAGGCCGATCAGTTGGGGCAGGAGCAGAGCCAGCGCCACCAGACTCAGGTAGATGGGGGAGGATTGGATGACCACCCACAGGAATGAGGCTTGGGGTTGGGCGCGTTCGATCAGGCCAATCGCGAGGCCCGCAACCAGAAACGCCAGACCGAGCATGATGGCGCTGAGGGTGAGTTCGTTGGGGCGCGAGTGGTGCAGATCTACATCGAGTAGGGTGACAAACCCGGCAAACATAAGCAACACAAACCCGGCAATCTCGAACCCAGCCCAGACGGAGGAGAACTGGGGCAGCAACAGGTAGCCACCCAAAGCGAAGAACTCAATCACACTCACGGCCAAAAAACTGTTGAGCGCCTGGGCCACCTGTGCGCCCTGGTAGTTGGTTTTGAGAACAATCTGCACCCCTAGCGCAATCAGCCAGAGCAGGGGTGGAATGAAGGCCATCTCGATCCCATAGCGCAAAGGCAAGCCCATCAGCGCCACCGCAAGGCTGGTGAGCAGCAGTGCCGCGATGCGCGGGCTTCGCCCATAGCCACGCTGGTCAACCCAAGCAGCAGCGGCACGGATCATCCCCCATACGGCGAAGAGGATACCCAGGCCAAAGGGTACCCCGATGACGAGTAGCAGCACCAGGGCGATCATACGCCCCAACCAACCCTCGCTCCAAAGGGTTGCCAACACCCCCGTCAGTTGGCGTTGCCAGAAGAGCGCCGTGAGCACCACCGCCACCAGCGTATAGAGCGCAGCCAGCAGGCCATAGATACTAAAGAATCGTTCCTCGTGGCTCAGGGTAGCGCGAGTACGCAGCTTCTGCCAGAAGGGGCCACTAATAAAATCGAGTGCGCGACGGCGCAGGTTGGGCAGGCGCAGCCAATCCACCAAGATGAAGTAGCCATCCAATTCGAGCAGCGGGTTGAAGTTGAAGAGCGCAGCCAAATAGGATGCCACCGCCAACTTATAGGCCGCCCCAGCCAGCATGCCATCGCTCAAGAAGAAGGCGGCTAACGCGGCCAGCGATCCGACCAGCAGATCGCTGAGTGGCCCGGCCAACGAGACCAAGATGCGCGCATTGCGTCCGGCCAGCCACATGTCACTCGTATCCACAAAAGCGGCGGGCATCCCATAGTAGATCATCACCCCACCGCGCACCACGCGCCGCCCACTATGCTTCACCGCCAGAGCGTGGGCCAACTCGTGCAGCACGAAGGAGACGAGCAGCGCCGCCCAGAGTGCTAACAGACTGAGAAGGACATTATCAGGATTGAGCACCTGATAGGTATCGCCCTCCCCGGCCTTGAGCGTGAAGGCAGTGAGACCCGCGACCGTCAGCAGGGCATGGATGACCGCGAAGGGGCGGGTAAAGAGGAACTTCCCACCCATCTGGTAGAGACGGGTGATAAAGCCATCAATACCACGCACATCAAACGTGCGCTGGCGCAGCGTATCGAGCAGCCGTTCGCCCTTCCCCTCCACACTCTGAGCCGCCTCACGCTCACGCATCCCCCGGTAGATCCCCACCGGCGCATCGGCCAAAAAGCCCTGCGAACGGAGCGATTGCACCAATTCGGCTACCGGGAGCAACTGCTTAAACCGCAGAAAACCCATCGTTGCCAACTGGGCCACACTCTGCGTCCCATCCATCGCATGCCAGAGCGTCCGTTCAGCCTCATTCAGCCGAAGATAGTTACCAGTAGGGCTACGCAACACCGTCAAGGTATGGCCACCCTCATGGATCGTCTCTTCGGCCACCTCAGCCACCTGACGCGGGCAGTATTGGGCAAAATCCACCCGTTGGTCTAAGCGTTGCCACAACGCAAGGGAACTCCCATCATCGTGGGGACGGGTAGCAATACGCCGCCCCAGCCCGTGATAGAGACCACGCCCTGGAACCGAGGGCGATGATGACTGAAGGCGGGCATTCAGCGCCGACCAGGGTGTTGCGTCTGGGGTAGTGGCAGACATAGGGATACGTTCTGTATGCGAGAAAAGGCGATTATGGTTGTATCGTAGCACAGTTCCCCTATCATTGCGTACACCGCATGCGCTCCCTGAGCTTGTCGAAGGGAGCAGGGCATGTGCAACGTCCTTGGGGCTGCGCCCCAATCCCTACTTTTTGTTGTTGTTTTGCGGCTTCGCCGCAAAACAACAACAAAGAAGATCTTCGGGGGTGGCGCAGCCGCCCCCAAACTCTCACCAGAGGTGACTTTGCCCATGCCCTGAAGGGAGCGAACCGCCCCTTGTGGCGGTTACATCTCTATGTTACGATTGAGGTGCGTATGCTATGAACTGAAACCGCCCGAAGGAGACTCACACCATGGATGCTGTGGAAGTCGAGCAGGTCGGAACCCCGGACAAGGCAGGAGCAACCCGTGAGGGTAAGTCGGTGGAACTGATAGTCCTCACTGATACCATCGCTGGCTCTGATAATCTCAGCACACTGCCCAACTACCATATTGATCCGATGGGCACCATTCGCATGCTCGTAGCTGAAGATCGTGCTGGTGATGTGCTAGGGTTAGCTATCTACAAGAAGCGGCGTTACAACATTGATCGCATCGGGATCAGCATTATGCTGCAATGCTACGATCTCGGCGAATACAGCAACGAACAACGAACCGCGCTGAGTGGACTGCTAGAGGAGATCAGCGCCCGTCACAAACTCGATGAGAACGCGATGGTGCGCATCCTCCCCGACGACGAAGATCGCCCACGTATTACCCCCTCGCTACCACCACCTCCGCCAACCGTGAGTGCAGGGCTGCTCGGTGCCGCCCCGATGAGCCGCGAGCAGGAGATGTGGCTCTTCCTATATGGCGAGAGCTACAAGCCGCGTGGTGGGACGCTGAAGATTGGTCAAGCACTGCCCCTGCATGCTGCCAAGTTCAAGCTGGGTGCCCCGCTCGGCCCCAATGATGCGACAACTACCGTCGCCACCGAGGGTCACACCTATAGTGTGCAGCCCTTCGCCACCGACATGATCTTCTACGAGGGAACCCAGTACGCTGCGGTACAGAGCATGAATGCGCTCTTCGACGATGATGCGGCTGAGATCCCAGACAAGGGCACGGCTCGCGCCCTCCTTGAGGCCAGCTACCGTATCTCGATTGCCACCACCGAGAAGCGTACCGGGGCACTTAAGGCGACCAAGGTGCTACGCCCCGATTGGCGCTTCCACC
>RRYU01000524.1_pt1 | contig 26745 bp, 41 predicted proteins | sample 2162651 | NCBI WGS metagenome assembly RRYU01 (sample SAMN10267283, study PRJNA491782) | microbial mat metagenome | isolation source: biomat in the production well | place: Japan: Minami-Kanto gas field, natural gas well KTG3 | collected 2017-06 | reverse complement strand
TGGTCAGGCCAATGCGAACTTGTCGGGCATTGATCGGGCCTGTGAGGCCTATTTTGTTCAGCTTACGTAGTTTTTTGATGAGGAGAACACGATGTCGCTCTTAAAACGACTCGGTGGCTCAACCCAGCCTCCCATAAATGGATCTGGCCCTTCCGAAGATGGCCCGGCCATATCTGTCGCCACGCCTCCGCCGAGTGAACCGCATAGTGCATCCCTCGGTAGCAAAATTGCCGCCCCAGCTGCTCCTGCTTCCTCCACAAGTACGTCTTCGTCACTGGCAGGCAAGCTGACCGAGAATGCTCAAGAGCCAGCATCGGAAGACGAAGCGCAGCGTATGCTTGAATTGTCACTCTGGATCGTCGACCGCATCCAGGCATCGCTTGGATCGCAGACGGTACTTAAGAAGTCTGCTGAAACTGATCGGTTGCTCCAGGAGCGGTTTGCTACGATCTATGGTCAGGCCAATGCGAACTTGTCGGGCGAGAAGGTCAAACGCCTGTTTAAGATGGTCTGTGATGAATTGATGGGATTTGGCCCGATTCAGATACTGCTCGACGATGATACCGTTTCGGAAGTTATGGTCAACGGGCCGAACAAGGTCTATGTTGAGCAGAAGGGTAAGCTGCATCTGTCACCAGTGCGCTTCGCGAATGAAGAACATGTTCTTAAAGTCATCGACCGGATTATCCGCCCTCTGGGGCGTCGTGTAGATCGCAAGTGGCCCATGGTAGATGCACGTTTGCCTGATGGTAGCCGCGTCAATGCTATTATTCCACCGTGTGCGATCGATGGTTCAACGGTTACTATTCGTAAATTCAGTAAGAACAAACTTCAGGTGAGCGATCTGGTTAAATTTGGATCGCTTACACCCGAAATGGCCGAGTTTCTGGAAGCCTGTGTCGTTAGCCGCCTGAATGTGGTTGTGTCAGGTGGTACCGGTTCCGGTAAAACGACACTGCTGAATGTGCTGTCCAACTTTATTCCTCACGATGAGCGTATTGTCACGATCGAGGATAGTGCTGAACTGCAACTGGCCCAGGATCATGTAGTACGCCTGGAAGCTAAACCGGCTGAGGTCGATGGGAGCGGACGGGTAGCCATTCGTGACCTGGTGATCAACTCGCTGCGTATGCGTCCTGAACGGGTGGTGATTGGTGAGTGTCGTGGTGGTGAAACGCTGGATATGTTACAGGCAATGAATACCGGTCACGATGGCTCTCTGACTACGCTCCATGCGAATACACCGCGTGACGCAGTTGCACGTATGGAAACGATGTCCATGATGGCAGGCATGGATTTGCCGGTACGGGTTATTCGCGAGCAGATTGCTTCAGCCGTAGATTTGATTGTCCAGCAGACTCGCCTGGATGATGGTCAACGCAAGGTGTCGTATATCACCGAAGTACAGGGTATGGAAGGTGATGTGGTCGTGTTGCAGGATATTTTTACGCTGGATATTAAAGGAAAGAACGCCGAAGGTAAAATCATGGCCGACCTTAAGCCAACCGGCGTACGGCCACGCTTTACGCCACGTCTTGATGCACATGGTTTCCGATTACCGCCAAATATCTTCGGTGCACAAATGCCAGGACAGCGCCGGTAGATCTGAAGGGATTGTTCAGCTTGTTCCCTTTGTGCTATAAGGTAATCAGGTTCCGTAACATACGGGTAGGGCCACTTTAGGGCGGTGAACAGAAACTGCCCCAAAGTGGCCCTACGTGTGTATCTTTCGACGTTATACCTACCCTATTGTGGTTCGCACTTGCCCTGCATTTCAGGCTCTGGTATAGTACATATATCTGATAAAACATAAGCCAGTATATACCACCGTGTCCTATCAATCAGCAGAAAACCCCTTAACCTCACTACCCGCCATAGTTGTTGGCGCTGGCCTGGGTGGTTTATCAACGGCTATTCATCTGGCCCTTCAGGGACGCCGGGTGATTGTTTTTGAAAAAAACGAACGGGTTGGTGGCAAGCTGAATGTGCTTCAGTCGGATGGGTATACATTCGACACGGGGCCTTCGCTTTTTACCATGCCCTGGGTGCTGCGGGATCTGTTTACCACGGCCGGGCGTACTCTGGATGACTATATCGAGCTTGTGCAAATTGAACCAGCCTGTCGCTACTGGTGGCCTGATGGTACGCAGTTTAATGCCTGGCAACATTTGCCCCAGCTTATTCAGGAAGTAGCGAGACTCAACCCGGCTGATGTCGAGGGTCTCTTCCGTTTTCTGGCTCACACAGCACGCATCTATGCTATTGTTGCTGATCCATTTCTCCTGCATCCGTTTGATGGTATCCGTGATTTGCTCACACCTGATCTATTACGATTTGGTTTACAGATTGACGCATTACGGACTATCGATAAAGCGGTGCGCAGCTTCTTTCATAGCCCGTATTTGCAGCAGGTGTTTAACCGGTATGCAACCTATAACGGGTCTTCTCCGTATCTCTCACCAGCTACCTTTAATGTGATAGCCTTTATTGAGTTTGCCGAAGGCGGTTGGTATGTGCGCGGTGGAATGTATGAACTGGCACGAGCACTTGTGCGGCTGGCGGGTGAACTGGGAGTTGAGATCCAGACCGGGGTGGAAGTGGTTGAAGTACGACGGGATGCTCAACAGGTGCGCGGGGTTTGCCTGGCCGGTGGTCGTCATGTTGATGCGGCGACAGTTGTTATAAATGCTGATCCGCGCTATGCATACCAGTCATTATTGCCAGCCTCAGGGCATATTGCTACGCGACTCCAAAAACTTGAACCATCTTGTAGCGGTTTTGTAGTCATGTTGGGCATTGATCGCATTTACGAGCAACTCGCACATCACAATATTTTTTTTAGTCGCGACTATGCTCAGGAATTTACCGCTATTTTCCAGAAAGGTATTCCGGCAGCTGATCCGACGATCTATATCTGTGCCTCATGTGTGCATGATCAAGCACATGCTCCACCAGGTCATATGAATCTCTTTGTGCTGGTCAATGCTCCCACCCTGAACCAACGTGTACACTGGCAGCGAGAGGCAAACGGCTATCGCAACCTGATCGTTCACAAACTGGAGCGGATGGGGTTACAAGGACTCGAACGGCATATTCGCTACGAGCAGATTATGACACCCAACGATATTCAGGATCGCTATAATGCGGCTGGCGGGGCAATTTATGGGCTGGCATCAAACAATCCCTTTGCGGCGTTTATGCGTCCGCCTCTTCGGGTACGTGGTACGCGGGGATTGTATTTTGTAGGGGGGGGAACCCATCCGGGCGGTGGTATTCCGCTGGTATTATTGTCGGGCAGAGCTGTGGCTGAACGGATTGCCAGCGATATGCCGGTGTTGATCCGTCCCCGTATGCCGTAGGAGCACAGCGTGCCCCTACGGCATACGGGGATGCAAAATGCTGTTTTATCGTCAAAGCACGATGAAAATATTGATTTTTGGTAAAGAGAGTGCTATCATGATGTCAGGTCCTGAGAGAGCAATACAGCTAACAAGTAACTTAACAGCCGAAAAAATGAGTACCTGAAACACGAGCGGCGGAGCCCCTTTAGTAAGATGAAGATATTAAGTCTGGACAGGTTTATCTTTTTGGGGACGACCGTGGGTTAGAAGAAATGTGCGGTGAGTGGTTCACTGTCACAGGGAGGCTAACAGATAAGCGCCAGGGTTCTGATGGAGAACTCGGATGCTCTATCGGGTTGAGCAGGTATTTCCCATCAGCGAAGCTCGATCTGTGAGAATTTGTTCAAGAGTCACAGGCAAGAGCGAAGCCTGGATGCAAAAGCTGGCGCAGCAGAGAACTGTTGGCAGAGCAGCAGATAAGGATACTGAGGGTAAGTAGGCTGAAAATAGTGCTTGGATATGCTGTGCTGTCCCCTCTCAGGACGTTTTTTATGCCTCTATAGCTTTTGTACACATACAGCAGACTATGTAAGTGGTTCGGTTGGTACCAACCAAGCCAGAGCATCTTGTGTCATCATCTCCATCCCATTTCCATCCCATTTCCATCGGATGGTTTATAACTATCTGCTTGCTGCTGTATACCGCCAGAATAATGCCCGAACGAGAAGAGTTTACCTACCTGGCACAGATGTGCATGAGCAAGCTCATGCACCGTATCATCTGTGTTTAGGATTTATCTTTCCTCTGTTTCTCCTGTGCTTTCTTCAGAACTATCACTATTAATGCTCTTAATCCTTTTCGACTGCAGCCAGGGCAAATGCGCGTATATCGTCAACACGGCTAAGATTAACCGTTTGTGCATCTGGCGCAATCCGCTTGATCAGACCAGTGAGCACATTACCGGCTCCGATTTCCACAAACGTTGAGATACCCTGTGCCAGCATATACCTAATAGAAGCAATCCAGCGTACTGGCTCAACGATCTGTGAAATCAACTCGTGTCGAATATCTTCTGCTGCCATTACTGCTTCTGCTGTAACATTGGCAACGAGCGGAGTACGAACATCCATAACAGTAGCCTGATTAACTGCTGCTGCCATTTCATGCGCCGCATCTGACATAAGTGGTGAATGGAAGGCCGCACTGACTTTGAGGGGCAATGCGCGTTTGGCACCACGTTCTTTTGCCAGACTACAGGCGCGCTTAACGGCTGCCGGGATGCCACTGATCACAAACTGCCCTGGCGCATTATAGTTTGCAATCACCACAGCATGATCAATATGTGTCTCCTGGCGGAATAGTATGGAAACATCACGGCATACCTGATCGAGGATAAGTTCGTCAAGCCCAATGATAGCCGCCATTGTTCCCTCGCGCGCTGCCGCCATCAATTCGCCGCGGCGGCGAACCAACCGTACGGCCGTAACGAAATCAAGAGCCCCCGCGGCAACCAGTGCGGCATATTCGCCTAGACTATGCCCGGCCACAATCGCAGGATGCAAAAAAGCCTGTTCCTCATGTGCCAGACCATCCAGCATGCGGAGGGCCGCAACACTCATTGTCAACAGAGCAGGTTGAGCATTCTCGGTGGCGGTCAACTCAGTTTCCGGCCCCTCAAAACAGAGACGGGCCAGATTTAGATCCAATGCAGCTTCAGCCTGTTCAAACACCTGGCGTGCTGTTCGATCATGGGCATACAAATCGTAGCCCATACCCACAAACTGTGACCCCTGGCCAGGAAATACCCACGCAACCGAACTACTTCGACTCTGCATGACTTGATATGTTCCAGAAACAATTGTATTGAGCATAAGCGTTCTTAATACCTATCTTCCTGACCCCAACGTACCACAGATGATGCCCAGGTCAAACCACCACCAAAGGCTGTTAGCAAGACATGATCGCCTGCCCGCAAGCGCCCCTGGTCGACTGCTTCACACAGAGCGATAGGTACGGAAGCCGCAGATGTATTTCCAAAACGATCAAGGTTCATAAATACCCGATCGTGCGAGACATTCAATCGTTTGGCCACAGCCTCAATGATGCGTGCATTTGCCTGATGAGGAACGACCAGATTAATAGAATCGATAGTCAACCCGGCTTCGGCGATTACGTGTTGAGACGAGCTACACATCTCACGCACTGCATGTTTATAGATCTCCCGTCCGTGCATATAAACATGATGTTGACCTTGTTCAAGCAATTCAGGCGTAAGTGGTAAACGTGTGCCACCAGCTTCAGCAGCCATCAACTCTTCGCCATCACCCCAGGAACCCAGTATTGATGCAAGCACACCCAGCGGATGTTCAGCAGCCTGCAGCACCACTGCACCAGCACCATCGCCGAACAACACGCAGGTATTGCGATCATTCCAGTTCAGCAGATGGGTAAAGATATCAACACCAATCAACAAAATTGTATGGTGCAGACCAGATCGGATCATTGCAGACGCTACATGCATGCCATACACAAATCCGCTGCATGCCGCATTCAGATCAAAAGCCCCGGCTTTAGGGATACCTAGATCTGCCTGGACACGACAAGCAGTTGCGGGGAAAGGCCGATCCGGTGTACAGGTTGCCAGGATGACCAGATCGATGTCTGCGGGTTGGATATCAGCGCATGCGATCGCACGTTGCCCGGCTCTGGTTGCAAGGGTCGAGGTGTATTCACCGGTTCCAACGATGCGTCGTTCAAGAATGCCGGTACGTGTCCGAATCCACTCGTCCGAGGTGTCAACTACCCGGGACAGATCGGCATTACTCACGACCCGTTCGGGAACAGCCATTCCCCAGCCGGTAATTGCAGCGTAGCGTGGCATAGTCACTCCTGGTAGGCCTTTTTCAAGCGAAAAGGGTTATGAGCGAGGCATCTTTGCCTGCCGATAACCCTTCTTGACTATTCGTCGGGGTCAAGTTCAACGACTGGCCTGATCGTCTTTTTTCTGGATCACCTGACGCCCTTTGTACGTACCACATGTTTTGCATGTATGGTGGGCACGCATCCAATCGCCACAGTTAGGACAGACGACCAGAGTTGGTGCCTCCAGGCGTTGATGGCGGCGGCGATTACCGCGTTGATGACGTGAAACTTTATGTTTTGGTACTGCACCCATACTCGTACCGCTCCCTCATCTATGAACTATTGCTATCAGAATTCTTTATATGTTGCTCTGCCCAGGCCTTTAATACCTGCAAGCGTGCGTCGATATCCCCTTCTTCACCTGACTCATCACTATCTGCCGACTGTACTGTATAGTGTACTGGCCTATCGCGATACGCTTCTGCGATAGGACTGAGCGGCAATTCTAGTAGCGTATACTCACGAATAATTTCGCCAATATCAGCCATATGATTTTCAGTAAGAAAAAACGGATCTTCTTCATCTGGTTGTGAGAGAGACACTCCAGTAAACACATCGACCACTGAGTGGATCTCTTCGTTAATATTCAATTCTATCGCATAGTCAAACTCTTCAAGTGAACGTACACAGACAAGGCGAACAACTCCTTGAGTACTGATCTGGGCAAATACTCCGGTAGTAGTACGAGTAAAGCGTACATTCCCCTGGATATTATGCAGTATGAGCGTCTCGTCGAGACGCAATTGATCTTCGGTAAACGTATAGTCGCGGCGTGTCCCGATATTCTCGCGTAATAGTTGCGCGACATTAAATTTGAACTGTGTCATGGTAACGTACAATGCTCTTCAACCGATCGGGTGGTGTTGCAAATGCTGCAATTATACGAGCGGAACAATAAGCCTGTCAACTCCACAACCGATTTGATTAACCTGGCTATACATTATCAAGGAGCAAGTATTCCGGGAAGCATATACAGCCTGTGTATATATGTTAGGTTGACAGGGATACAACCCCTCGATAGGTATAGATAACCATTCAATTGATTGATTTGACTATCTTCTTCATGTATCCATGCTATCGATGCAAACCAACCATTCAAGCTTGCAATACTTATTTACCACACAATCTAAATCCGACGAAACGCTGAAACTAATTCGTAGCAATGATCAGGCTGTTGCGACACAGCAGCACGCCTACGACAAGGTAGCAAGACCATTACGTACACTTGTCAAAAGTTTTTCCAGGCGATCATCAAGTTCTTCAAGCACCTGACGCACATATGCATCAGCATCGGCGCGAACCTGTATTACCTCTTGCTCAGCCTGTTCTAATAATCGCTGCCGCTCATCTTCAATGGCTGCGAGCAAGCCCTGCTCGCTCAAGACTTGATGCACACGCTCTTCAGCTTCGGCCAGCAACCGATCTCGTTCCTGGACTATTCGGCGCGACTGCTTCAGTTCATCAGGTATGGCGATCCGCATACGGTCGATAATATCGAGTATGCGTTCTTCATCAACCATCAGACGACCGCTAAAGGGAACACGCCGTCCCTCAGCCAGGGTATCTTCCAATTCGTCAATCAGGTCGTCCAGTTCGATGCTTGATCACCTCCTCTTCACAACTTACCCAAACTTCTGTTTGAGTGCCACAACGATATGCGGTGGCACCAGGTGGCTCACATCGCCACCAAGACTTGCCACCTCGCGTACCGTGCTGGCGCTGAGAAAGGTATACCTGGGACTGGCCATAAAGACAACTACATCGATGGTTGGTTCGATCGTCTGATTGACCTGTGCCATATGAAATTCATGTTCAAAATCACCGGCAGCACGCAACCCACGTACAATTACACCTGCACCTATCTGCCGTGCATAGTGAACGGTGAGCATACTATACGTATCAACTTTGATACGTGGGAGATCGCGTGTAGCCTCACGCAGCATGTCGACTCGTTCCGCAGTGGAGAAGAGTAGATTTTTGTTAGGCCGGTCAAACACCGCCATAACTACCGTATCAAAGACTCGTGCGGCGCGAACTGCGGTATCAAGATGTCCGTTGGTTACTGGATCAAAACTACCTGGATAGAGCGCAATCGTCACATTCTGCTCCTTACCCAACAGGCGAGATCAGTCGGTTCGCTCATAGATCGAAAAACACGAGTCTCCCAGTCGCCGCAACTTGAGACGCCGCCATGCATCATACTCATCAGCAAGCACAACCCGGGGTGAATGACCGACGATCAGTAGACCCATGGGCGTACCGATATGCGCTACGCTCAATGTCTGGATAGTCTGCTCAATCTGAGGGTCTGCATAGGGCGGATCCATAATGATTATATCATAGCTTGCGGCAGAGCGGACTCGCTGAAAAAAGCGTGCTACCGGCATACAATAGATCTGTGCGCGATCGTCTAGCCGGGTATGTTGCAAGTTTTGTCGAATAATGCTGCACACATGTGCATTTTGCTCAACAAAATCCGCGGTTGTGGCACCGCGTGACAGGCACTCAATCCCAAGCGAGCCAGTTCCTGCATAGAGATCGAGGACATGCCCCTGGATTGGTCGCAGACCTTCGAGAGAAGAGAAAAGCGACTCTTTTACTCGATCCAGCATTGGACGAGTCGAGAGGCCACGCGGAGCTTTGAGACGATGGCCTTTGGCTATGCCGGTAATTACACGCATACTAGTTATGTATGACTGAACGAATGGTAAAAAACTACCCTCGGCGACATATTGTATCAATGTATACAATCAGAGCAACCGGGTACTCTATGTTCTACTCGCAGAGAATTGTCGGCTATTGTAGCATGTCTGGCAGCAATCTTCAACTCGCCAGACACATCTAACGTTTGGTATACTGTGGGCGTTTACGTGCCCGTTTAAGACCAGGCTTTTTCCGCTCTTTGGCACGCGGGTCACGGGTCAACACGCCTGCCTGTTTCAGAGTAGGCCGCAGATCGGGATCAGATTCGAGCAGAGCACGTGCAACACCATGGCGCACCGCCGTAGCCTGACCGACAATCCCACCACCGCGCACTTTTACCATGACGTTAAAATTTGTCAGCGTACTGGTCAACTCAAGCGGTGTACGTATCTCACGTTGCAAGCTTTCACGCGGACCAAAATAATCTTCGGTTGATTTTCCATTAACGATAAACTCGCCTTCGCCAGGGAACAGGCGTACACGGGCAACCGATGTTTTGCGTCGCCCGGTACCCTGAAAATAGCTTTTATCGGTCATTGGTATCTCCTCTACCCGTGTAATCGCGGCTCATAGATTCTAGGTTGCTGAGCGGCGTGAGGGTGATGTGGGCCAGCATAAATACGCAACTTTGTCAGTAGCCGTCGGCCAATCCGATTTTTAGGAATCATCCCCTTGACCGCGAAGTACAGGATGCGTTCCGGATGATTTGCAAGCATCCACTTATAGGTTTTAACTTTTAATCCCCCCGGATAGCCGGAATGTCGCACATAGGTTTTTTGTTCAGCCTTGCGTCCGGTGATACGAATCTTCTCGGCATTCACAACGATGACAAAATCACCGCCGTCCAGAGAAGGAGTAAACGTTGGCTTATGCTTGCCGCGTAACAGAGTGGCAATCTGAGTTGCCAGGCGTCCCAGCACCTGATTTGTCGCATCGATGACATACCAGTCGCGCTGTATTTCAGATGCTTTCTGTGAATAGGTTTTCATAAGGTATCCTGTTTATCTTCAGGAAGTGGTTTAGACTTCCAACGGCAATGTACCTGCTGGATAGGCCACTGTCATCAATGTCAATCCGTGGGCTGCCGCCGTGGGGCCAGCCTGACGACGATTACGCCCGATAAGTATCTGGTGAAACCCTTGCGGATCAAGCTTACCGCGGCCTACCAGCAGGAGGGTTCCTACAATGGTACGCACCATATGATGTAAAAATGCGTTGGCAGCCAGGTCAATAGCAATAATAGAACGTTCAAACAGCTCAATCATACTGATACGAGCATGATAACAATGCCGCACAGTTGATCCCTGTGATGGATTAGAACTGGTAAATGCCGCAAAATCATGCCGGCCTGGCAGAACATCCAGGGCTGCCTGCATAGCCGAGAGTTCCAAGTGCTGTTCGATATGAACCACAAAATTTCTAAACAATGGAAAGGGTGTAGGCGTATTATCAATCAAATAGCGATACTCGCGACGGATGGCGCTATGGCGTGCATGAAAGTCATACGAAACTTCCCAGGCTGTAAGCACAGATATATCGCCTGGAAGCAACGCATTCAGCCCACGCTGGATGGTTGGCAGAGAATGACGTGTATCGGTACGTACATTCGCCACCTGCCCACGCGCATGCACACCTGCATCTGTGCGTCCAGCAAAAACAAAACGGCGTTCCTCCTGAGTGAATTGTGCCCATGCGCCTTCGAGTTCACCCTGAACCGAGCGTCCAATATTTTGCCACTGTGACCCGACAAAATCGGTGCCATCATATGCCACTTGCAGTGTGATATTACGCATGGGCATCTAGCAGCCTATAGCAACTCAATGACAACCATCTGAGCGCCATCACCTCGACGAGGGCCAAGTTTGGTAATGCGTGTCTGCCCGCTCGGCCGATTAGCGTACTGTTGAGGCGCAAAAGTAAAGAGTTGACGCATAGCCTTTTTACTGGCAAGCCTGGATAGAGCCATACGGCGAGTATGCGGTGTATCTTCGCGCGCCAGACTAATCAAGCGCTCCAGTTCGGGTTGTACGGCTTTGGCCTTACTAATGGTCGTTTCGATGCGTTTATGCTCAATCAGCGATATCATCAGATTCCGCAACAATGCTTTACGATGTTCGGCGGAACGCTGAAGTTTTTTGCCTGCTTTACGATGTCGCATATCTATCCCTATTCAAACGAATCACTTTCGGCGGTTTCCATGATAGTTGTATCGATCGTGGCAATCGGAGGAATATTACCCCCATTAGCGCTTTTTGGAATATAGCCACGCTCGATCAGTTTATCGCGAATCTCCTCCATTGACTTCTGTCCCAGATTTCGCACCGATAGCAGTGCTTTCTCGTCCATTTGCAGAACCTGCCCAACGCGGGTAATATCAGCACGTTTTAAGCAGTTGTAGGTACGCGTTGAGAGATCGAGGTCTTCAATAGGCGTATCATACACATCAGACGGAATAGACAACCCGCTAGGTGCTGGTGCTTCCGGCTCGACTGGTGCAATCCGGTTGAAGTCAGCGATAGTCTGGCTATATTGAACCAGTACCTGGGCTGCATGACTAAGCGCATCGCCTGGTTTTACGGTGCCATCGGTCCAGATTTCCAGAATCAAGCGATCAAAATCGGTAGCCTGACCGATACGGGTATTTTCGACGACATAATTGACACGTGGCACTGGCGTAAAAATAGCATCGACCGGAATTTCACCAATAGGTAAAGCATCACGCTGGTCGGCAGCCACATAGCCACGCCCGCGCTCGACGGTCATTTCAATCTCCAGGTGAGCCGGTTCTGAGTCAACCATACAGATATAATGTTCCGGATTAACCAGTTCAACATTACTGGGGGCATCGATATCGGTTGCGCGCACGACACCATGAGTACTCTTTGAGAGCAATACCTTAACCGGGCGTTCGGCATATGAGCGCAGGCGCACCCCCTTAATATTAAGCACGATTTCTGTCACATCCTCTTTAACACCCGGAATTGTTGAGAACTCATGAAACACACCATCTATCTTTATCTTCGTAATGGCTGATCCGGGAATAGACGAGAGCAGAACACGGCGCAAGGCATTGCCAAGGGTATGTCCATACCCGGGATCCAACGGTTCTATCTTAAATCGCCCATAATTCTCGGCCGCCTGGACGACCTCAATTTTGGGCATGGCGATATCTAACACCGATCGCCTCCTTGACCAGAGAAGCATACGCGAACGAATAAACGAACAGAGAAATCCGTTCGTCTACTCGTACATATGGATCTCGATATTCACTTCTTTAGCGGCTATAGAACTCAACAATCAACTGCTCGTTAATGCCAGGTTCAGCATCCTCCCGTCGCGGGAGGTTCAAAACCTCACCAGACAGATCATTCGCATTGAGGCGCAGCCAGTCCGGCGGTCGATGGCGATTGAGTTCTGCGCTATCAACCAGATTCTTAAAATACGCTCGGCGGCGGCTCTCCGGACGCACGGCTATTACATGCCCCACATTCACGGTAAAAGACGGTATATTCGTTTTCCGTCCATTGACCGTGATATGGCCATGGTTAACAAGTTGGCGGGCCTGTGCGCGCGTCGTGGCCAATCCAAGCCGATAGACCACATTATCGAGGCGACGCTCAAGCAAGCTTAACAGATACTCGCCAGTGACGCCACTGCGGCGAGCTGCCTGCTCAAACATACGGCGAAACTGGCGTTCCAGCACCCCATACATATAGCGAGCCTTCTGTTTTTCCATCAGTTGCACGCCATACTCGGATACCTGGCGTCGGCGAGCGCCGGGGCCGTGCTGACCTGGTGGAAATGGGCGCTTGCTGAGTATGCGCTGACCCTTTTCGGTAATTCCAATACCCAGTCGCCGACTGATTTTCCCAACCGGTCCATGATAACGGGCCATATGTACAGCTAACCTCCCTGAACTTGTACTGGTAGGCGCTTAACCTACGCACGATTATCCTATTGGACTACACACGTCGTCGTTTGGGCGGGCGACAGCCATTATGAGGTATAGGTGTTACGTCGGTAATCGCCGTCACAGTCAGGCCAGCGGCCTGAAGTGAACGAATAGCGGCTTCACGCCCCGAACCAGGCCCTTTGACGAACACCTCGACTGAGCGCATCCCATTTTCCATAGCCTTACGTGCGGCATTTTCAGCCGTAATCTGCGAGGCATAGGGGGTGCTCTTACGAGATCCCTTAAATCCGGCCTGTCCGGCACTTGACCAGCAGACCACAGATCCATGGGGATCGGTGATAGTGACAATCGTATTATTAAAGGTACTCAAGATGTGGGCCTGGCCACGGGGTATATTTTTACGTTCACGACGTTTGCCACGTTGACGTCGACCCGAACCACCTTTTTGCTGCTTGGGCATGAACCACTGCTACTTTCTAGTAATCACTCGGTTGACCGCTACAATACCTGCTGCATATGTACAACACGGATCACGGATAAGAAAACGAGTGAGAACATCAGCGAAGCAAAGACTTACTTCTTGACCTTCTTCTTAATACCGATCGCCTGACCTTTGCGCCCGCGGCGAGTACGTGCATTTGTGCGTGTACGCTGCCCCCGTACAGGCATACCACGGCGATGCCGTAGACCGCGATAGCACCCGATATCCATAAGGCGCTTGATATTCATCTGCACTTCACGTCGCAGATCACCCTCGACACGGTATTCACGGTCAATGATTTCACGCAGGCGACCAACCTCTTCCTCGGTAAGGTCTCGCACACGGGTGTCGGGATTGACATTAGCTTTTTTCAGGATATCTATCCCATTTGAACGCCCGATGCCATAGATATATGTCAACGCAATAAAAACCTTCTTATTGCGCGGAATATCTACTCCAGCAATACGCGCCATCTATTCCCTCCAGACGTAATGTAGCTTAACCCTGGCGTTGCTTATGTTTAGGGGTTCGGCTACAAATAACACGAATAATCCCTTTGCGTTTAATAACCTTACAGTATTCGCAACGTGGTTTAACAGATGCACGAACCTTCATGCATACCTCCGTTCTTCTTTCCACCTAAAAAAAACGACATTAACTACAAAAAAAGAATCAACCCTGGTTGTAATAATAGGGTAAATCTCACTTATATCGATAGGTAATGCGCCCACGGGTCAAATCATATGGTGACAACTCAACCAGAACTCGATCGCCCTTAAGAATACGGATATAGTGCATACGCATTTTACCTGAAATATGCGCCAGAACCTCATGACCATTATCCAGTTCTACCCGAAACATGGCATTAGGTAGAGGCTCCGTAATCGTTCCCTCTATTTCGATAACATCCTTCTTTTTTGACATACGACTCCTCTCTGTTTATTGTGGCACTACTCCCAGAGCAGTCATCATCGCCTCACCAACCTGAGAAATATCGCGATGCCCATCAATCTCGTGGAGGTTACCTTCGCCGCGATAATGTTCAATCAGCGGCATTGTCTGTTCAAAGTATACATCAAGCCGACGCTGGGCTGTTTCGATAGTATCGTCGCTACGTTGATAGAGCTTACCACCGCATGTATCGCATACACCTGCTTTATAAGATGGAAAGTAGTAAAGATTAAAGATTGCCCCGCAGGTACGGCATGTTTGCCGCCCGGCAATCCGGCGCAGCAATACTTCCTGGGGGACATTCATATAGAGTACAGCATCTATCATCTTTTCATTTTTGGCCATCTCTGTTTTTAAAGCCCTGGCTTGATCGATTGTGCGGGGAAAACCATCAAAAATGACCCCTGCCACACAATCAGGCTGCTTGATGCGCTCCATCACCATACCAATAACAACCTCATCAGGCACAAGCGCACCACGATCCATATACGATTTTGCCATCATACCCAATTCAGTGCCATCGCGAAGAGCGGCGCGGAAGAGATCGCCGGTAGACACGTGCGTCAGTCCAGTCTGTTCAATCAATGTTTTTGCCTGAGTACCTTTACCTGCACCAGGAGGGCCTAAAAGGACGATATTCATGCCACACTCTCCTCTACTACGCAATGCCTTATCTCTTCTACGCCACTACAGCGTTCTACCGATTCAGGAATCCCTCATAGTCGCGCAAGGTTAATTGCGCTTCCAGTTGACGCATTGTATCGATAGCCACACCAACCACAATCAGCAAAGCGGTGCTACCAAGCCCAATCTGAATATTAGTAATGCTTTGCGTCAGGAAGGGCAATATCGCAATAAAGCCAAGAAAGAGTGCCCCTGCCAGGGTAATGCGATTCAACACCCGCGTAAGATACTCTTCTGTACGTTTACCAGGTCGAATGCCAGGGATAAACCCGCCATTCTTTTGTAAGTTTTCTGGAATATTCTGCTGGCCAAACAGGACAATCGTATAAAAATAGGTAAACCCAACTGTCAACAGAAAGAGCAGTGTTATATAGACGATACCACCACCCTGCCCAGATGGATTAAAGGTATTGAAAAAGAAACTGGCAATTGCATTCCCGATTCCCTCACCATTTGGATTATAGAACCAGGAGGCCACAATACCTGGAAAAATGATCACACTCTGAGCAAAAATCAGCGGGATCATCCCAGCCATATTGACTTTCATGGGTATATGGCTACTCTGTCCGCCATATACGCGATTACCGCGTACGCGCTTGGCATATTGAACCGGAATACGGCGCTGGCCTTCCTGGATCAGGACAATTCCAACAATCGTAAGCAACCCGATAACGAGGAAGATCAATAAACCGAAAAAGGTTTCTGCGCCGCCAGTTTGTCCGATCTGAACACCCTGAGCAACCAGGCCAGGCAATCCTGAAACAATACCGCCAAAGATGATCACCGAGATGCCCTGACCGATGCCGCGTTCATTAATTAATTCACCGAGCCAGACCAGCAACATCGTTCCGGCCACCATCGTAATCAAAATGGTAAAGGTTGGTACAAAATTATTCACCAGATCAAACGGTGTTCGGAACAGCGATTGCCCTCCAGCCAGATTACGTTCCAGGGTCAACGTCTGGCCATATGCCTGCAAAAAGGCCAGTGGGATGGTAAGAATCATCTGGTACCGATTCAGCTTGATACGCCCCTGGTCGCCTTCTTTAGATAACTCTTCAAGCGCGGGAATAACAGGTTGCAACAGTTGCATAATAATCGTAGCGGTAATATAGGGATACACCCCCATTGCCGCGACCGAAAGATTCTGCAACGCACCACCTGCAAAAATATTCAACAACTGGGCAAGCTGATTTTCCTGCAACGCCTGGCGCAATGCCTCTAGCGATGCCGGATTAATATTCGGCACAGGAATATGGGCAATCAACCGAAAGATCAGCAACATACCCAGTGTAAACAGGATACGTCGCCGCAGATCAGGCAGTTGAATTGCGCGTACCACCCCCTGTAACATACGTTTCTCCCTACACTGCTACGACGAACGTGCCTGATCGCGCATACTGGGATTAGGCCCACGACTACGACTTGGCCGTTCGACAACCCATGGTACTTCAATGATCGTTCCGCCAGCCGATGCAATTTTCTGACGAGCACTCTGAGAGAACTTATGTGCGTGTACTGTCAGTGGCGTATGAAGTTCACCATCTCCCAGAATTTTCACAGGCATACGTTTGTTACGAATAACCCGTGCTTCCAGCAATGCTTCGGGTGTTACCGCTTGATCGAGGGGCCAGGAATCCAGTTGTTCGAGATTAATTATCTGATACTCGATACGCCAGATATTGGTAAACCCACGCTTGAACGGCATACGTTTGACCAGACGATTCTGCCCACCCTCAAAGGTACGATACGGCCCTGGTCCGGAGCGGGATTTCTGGCCCATCATACCCTTACCGGATGTTTTGCCCTTACCGGAGCCATACCCACGCCCGACGCGCTTGCTCTTCTTATTTGAACCGGGAGCCGGCCGCAAGTCGTGAAGCTTCATGCCTTCACCTCGTCTCCAACTTCTTCAACTGATACAAGATGCTGTACGTGAAACAGCATACCACGAATGGTAGATGTATCGGGCTTTATAACCGTCTGATGCAGCTTTCGCAAGCCCAGCGACTGGATAGTCCGTCGTTGTGCTTGATTATAGCCGATCACACTTTTCTTATACGTAATACGCAACATACTCATACGGATGTCTCCGAAGCAGGTATAGGTACCTCTGGTTCACGGCGAACCCGGCGCTGATGCAGTTCATACGATGTAAAACCCCGGCGTCGAGCCATTTCTTCCAGAGACACAAGTTCGTTTAAGGCCTGAAAGGCTGCTTTAACCACATTAACCGGATTATTACTGCCATACGCCTTGGAGAGCAAATCCTTAATACCAGCAGCTTCAACGACCGGGCGCACGCCTCGCCCGGCGATAACCCCGGTTCCCGGCGCAGCCGGGCGGAGCATCACCTTGGCGGAAGCAAAGCGGGTAGTAACCTCGTGCGGAATGGTTGTATTCACCAGTGGCACATAGATTACATTTTTCTTTGCCGCCTCTACGCCCTTACGAATAGCCTCGGGCACCTCAGAGGCCTTACCCATACCGATGCCAACATGCCCTTTACCATCGCCGACGACAACCACAGTACTAAAGCTAAAGCGTCGTCCACCCTTTACCACCTTGGCAACACGATTAATCTGAACAACACGTTCTTCGAGATCAAGTTCTTCGACATTAATCCGTGTACGTACCACAATTCCTCCATTATACGGTACTTATATGGCTGTAGCATAGTTCAATAGCAGTAACGCCAGCCAATATAACAACCCGTGACTGGGATGGCTAAAACTCCAACCCGGCCTCACGTGCGGCCTCGGCAAGAGCTTTCACACGTCCATGATATTTATACCCACCCCGGTCGAAAACGACCTGGGTAATGCCAGCATTGAGGGCACGTTCAGCCAGGCGCTTCCCCACAATTTGAGACAGCGCAGTTTTATCCAGATCATCCTGATCATTTGCGCTGCTGCGTAGATCTTTTTCAGTTGTAGATGCCGCAACCAGGGTATGCCCAATTGTATCATCGATAACCTGGGCATAGATATGCAAATTACTGCGAAAAACACACAGGCGCGGACGTTGCTTACTGCCGTGTACACGCCTGCGGATACGATTATGTCGTCGCAGGCGTAAATCACGTGGTGTTCGTTTCATGGTATGTGCCTTACTTACGCGGCAGAGATTGCCATCCCCTGCCGACACAACAGTGAATTAACGAGCCTTACCGGCCTTACCAGCCTTGCGCCGAATATGCTCTTCAGCGTACTTAATACCCTTACCTTTATATGGTTCAGGTGGACGTAATCCGCGAATACGTGCGGCCTGTTCACCGACGACCTGCTTATTAATCCCCCGCACCATAAGGGGCAACGGATCACTGGCGGTACGGCGCTCACCGATTACATAGCTCACATTTTCGGGTGGTTCGATCCGTACTGGATGTGAAAACCCAAGTTGCAATACCAGAGTTTTCCCTTCAAGTGCAGCTCGATAGCCTACCCCATTTATCTCGAGGGCGCGCTCCCAACCGGTTGTTACACCGGTGACCATATTGAACAAAAGCGTCCGGGTCAACCCATGCAATGCACGATGTTGTTTCTGATCGGATGGACGCTGTACCGAGAGGGTAGCATCCTCTTGAGCAATGATCATATCAGGCGGTAACTGCTGCTGAAGCTGGCCTTTAGGCCCTTTTATCGTTACCAGATTACCTGACTCAATGTGTACCTCTACGCCTTTAGGCAGAGGAATTGGTCTTTTTCCAATACGCGACATAGGTATTACTCCCTACCATACGTAGCAGAGTACTTCACCACCAACCTGTTGCTTCCAGGCTTCATGCCCGGCCAGCACTCCTTTTGGTGTTGAAAGAATACTCAGCCCCAACCCGCCACGCACGCGTGGAATATCGGCGCGCCTGGTATAGATCCGTAACCCCGGCTTACTTACCCGTCGAAGACCGGTAATCACCGGGCGTCTATCATCGGTATATTTTAGCGTAATAGCTATTGTATCAAAAGGATTACCCTTTTGCACAACATAATCTCTGATAAACCCTTCATGCTTTAGAATATCAGCTATCGCCAGTTTCATTTTTGATGAAGGTATATTAACAGTTGTGTGGCGCGCCATGCATGCGTTGCGAATACGTGTCAGCATGTCAGCGATGGGGTCGTTGACACTCACTGCGCTCCTCCTTAACGAATCTCGGGTTAACGGATCTGGCCGTAGCCGGTGCTGCAACTCCGAAATCCTACCAACTTGACTTTACCACCCCGGGTATCAAACCCTTCAAGGCGTGTTCACGAAAGCATATCCGGCACATTCCAAACTTGCGTATGTAGCCACGGGCGCGTCCGCACAACTTACAGCGATGATACTCACGCACCTTATATTTCTGCGTTTGTTGTGATTTCGCTATAAGAGCTACTTTAGCCAAGAGAAAGCCTCCTCTATTGTAAGTCAGCGGCTTGCCGGTATTAACACAATCAACAACCGGATATCGGCCCGGATTGTCTCATATCTAATCGCTAAAAGGCATTCCCATGCGTTTAAGCAAGGCATACCCCTGTTCATCGGTCAACGCCGTTGTCACAATAGCCACTTCAAGGCCACGGATTTTATCAATCTTATCGTACTCGATATCGGGAAAAGTGATCTGTTCACGGATGCCCAGGCTATAATTTCCGCGTCCATCAAATGATCGGCGGCTAACACCACGAAAGTCACGGATACGTGGCAATGCCAGGTTGATCATGCGATCAATGAATTCGTACATACGTGCTCCGCGCAAGGTAACCATAACACCGATGGGCATACCCTCGCGCAGCTTAAAGCTAGCAATCGATTTTTTAGCACGGGTGATAACCGGTTTCTGGCCAGTAATGATCGTCAGATCACCCATGGCAGCATCCAGGGCGCGGGCATTTTGAATAGCTTCGCCGACCCCGATATTCACCACGATCTTCACCAACCGGGGCGCCTGCATCACCGACTTGAACTGGAATTCCTGCATAAGGGCAGGAACTATATCCTTATTGTACACTTCCTTTAGTCGTGGAATCATACCACCCTCGATACTATTCGATAACCGCGTCACACGCTTTACAGTAACGCACCTTGCGTGGGCGGTCTTTGTGATCTAGTTCGTCCAGGAACCGTTTGCCTGTGCGCGAGGCGTGTCCACAACTTGGACAGATCAACATAACATTGGATGAATGAATAGGTGCCTCCATCTCGATGATACCACCGGGACTTCGGGGGCCACGCGCCTTCATATGGCGCTTAATGATATTCAAGCCCTCAACCACAACGCGATTATCGCGTGGCATAGCCCGTTTAATTTTGCCGCGCTGACCTTTATTCTTGCCAGCAATAACCAGCACCTCATCACCTGTTCTTACGTGCATCACAACACCTCCGGCGCCAACGACACAATACGCATAAATTGCTTTTCACGTAATTCACGGGCAACCGGCCCAAAAATACGTGTGCCGCGTGGATTGTTCTGCGCACCAATAATGACTGCGGCATTATCGTCAAAGCGAATATGCGAACCATCAGCACGACCATACTCTTTCGCGGTACGTACGATCACGGCGCGAACTACTTCGCCTTTCTTGACCGCTCCGCCGGGAGTAGCTTCTTTTACCGAGGCAACGATAATATCACCGACGCGACCATACTTTACGCGTGAACCACCCAGTACACGAATACACATGATCTTTTTTGCGCCGGTATTATCTGCAACCTTTAGACGTGATTGTGGCTGAATCATGGCTCACGACTCCTCGCCACGACCCACGATTTCAACTACGCGCCAGCGCTTGGTTTTACTAAGCGGACGGCATTCTTCAATGCGTACCACATCACCGATCTGGCATGCATTTGCTTCATCGTGGGCGTGAAATGTATTGGTTTTACGAATAATCTTGCGATAGAGCGGATGGGGTTTGAGATAATCAACCCGCACCACAATTGTTTTTTCCATTTTGTTACTAACGACACGCCCGGTTTTGGTTTGTCGTTCTGTGCTGGTTGTCACCATCATCACCTGCTACTTTCTGATCGGCGCACTGTTGACCAGATGCTGAACGATTACATCGTCAGACTAACCTGATATATTTCCTGGGCGCCGGGTTTCCAATAAGTCTGGTATGACGGAACAGGAAGTGCGGAGGTGGTATTAGCCACCTACATCACCATCGTTATTCCTGTACTTCGAGTTCTGCGGCCAGCTCGCGTTCACGTAAAATAGTCTTGATGCGAGCAATGTCGTGTTTTACCTGGCGTGGACGTGCCGTGTTAGTCATCTTGCCAGTGACTTTCTGGAAACGCAAGTTAAAGAGTTCTTTGTGGAAATCTTCAATCTGCGATTGCAGTTGTTCCGTACTTAGATTTCGTAGTTCACGCGTTTTCACTGCCTGTCTCCACATCATCACGCGTCACGATTTTGCATGCGATCGGCATCTTCTGGGCGGCCCGACGCATAGCCTCAAGCGCCAGTTCCTCGCGTACACCCCCCAGTTCGAACATGATACGTCCGGGCTTGACCACAGCAACCCATTGATCCACTGATCCCTTACCACCACCCATACGCGTTTCAGCAGGTTTTGACGTGATGGGCTTATCCGGGAAGATGCGGATCCAGACCTTGCCACCACGCTTAATATACCCGGTGATGGTACGACGAGCCGCCTCGATCTGTCGACTGGTAATCCAGCATGCTTCCATGGCCATCAGCCCATAGTCGCCAAATTCCACTGTATTCCCGCGATACGAGAGGCCGCGCATACGCCCCTTTTGTTGTTTGCGATACTTTACCCGCTTCGGCATCAACATAGCATATTCTCCTCACGATGTCCGTGTGCGTGTCGTATCGCCGCCGCCAGTCTGTTGTTCCACTTGAGCCTTGCCGACCTTATCCGGGAAGACTTCGCCCTTATAGATCCAGACCTTGACGCCGATCCGTCCATACGTTGTATGTGCGTGAACCTGAGCATAATCAATATCGGCACGGAGCGTATGACGCGGCACGCGGCCATCGCTCTCATTTGCAACCCGTGCCATTTCTGCACCACCAAGACGGCCAGAGCAGCGTACTTTAACTCCCTGAGCGCCCAGGCGCATAGCTCGTTGAACCGCCTGTTTCATAGCGCGCTTATACGAAACACGCTTATTAATCTGTTCTGCGATACTCTCGGCAACCAGTTGCGCATCAAGTTCAGGCTGATGAATTTCCTGAATATTCAGCTTAATTTTTTTCCCCGTACGCCCTTCGAGTGCATTCTTCAGGGCGTCGACATTGGCCCCACGTTTGCCAATCACGATACCTGGTTTGGCTGTATAGACAGTCACTTCAACCTTATTAGCAGAACGCTCGATATCCACGCGGGCAATACCGGCATTCTGTAGTTCTTTCGCAATCAAGCGGCGCAAACCCAGATCTTCATGCAATTGTGTCTGGTACGTTCGTTCCGCAAACCACTTTGATTGCCAATCCTTAATATATCCCAGACGAAAGCCGATAGGATGTACTTTCCGTCCCAATCGCCACCTCCAATATGTTGAGGATGCAGTATTGATGAAGCCGATAGGTAGCCAGCACTCGACACACAATATGCCAGCATGCTTCGGTTCCTGACATAGGCCAGGCAATCCTGGCAGTTTGCTACTGTATCTCGACTGCCGGCTACCCGGCTATCAATACTCTATCCCATCATCTACTATCACGGTAATGTGCGTTGTGCGCTTACGAATACGGTTCGCGCTACCTCTGGCCCGTGGCATAAAGCGTTTGAGTGCCGGGCCTTCATCGGCAAAAATCGTCTTGACGATCAGATCATCCGGTTCCATATCAAAGTTGTTTTCAGCATTTGCCGCTGCTGATTTGATCGTACGTGCAATTTCCACGGCTGCCTTCTGCGGCATATACTGAAGAACTGACAGGGCGCGCTGGACGGGTTTGCCACGTATCAGATCCATAACGGGGCGCACCTTTTGTGGCGAGATGCGCACATTTCTAGTTACTGCTCTTGCTTCCATAGAACTCTCCGGCAACCGCCAACCGGTAGGGCGTTGCATCTCTAGTTACTTCATACGGCCGCGTTTATCCGCTTTTTTTCCGGCATGTCCCCGAAACGAGCGGGTGGGTGCAAATTCGCCCAGCTTATGCCCGACCATATTTTCCGTAATATACACTGGCACATGGCGTCGTCCATCGTGGACGGCAATTGTATGTCCGACCATCTGAGGAAAGATCGTCGAGTCGCGCGACCATGTGCGCAATACACGTTTCTCTCTGGTACGATTCATGCCATCGATCCGGTCGAGTAACCGGATATCGACATACGGACCTTTTTTCGACGAACGAGACATTGCTACTACTTTCTAAGCGTTCACACACGTCATCATCAGACTACTGTGGTTCTACAGACGGTATGAAGAATACTGAATACTATTATCTGCATTCCTATTTACGTCGGCGCACAATAAAGCGGTTGGTGCGCGGGTTATGGCGTGTGCGTTTACCCAGCGCAGGCTTGCCCCACTTGGTTTTGGGCGGCATGCCTCGTGGCGCACGTCCCTCGCCGCCACCATGGGGATGGTCACGCGGATTCATAACGCTACCGCGTACAGTAGGTCGTCGGCCCAGCCAGCGTGAACGACCGGCTTTGCCGATGCGTATATTCTGATGGTCGACATTGCCAACCTGTCCGATCGTAGCCATACACTGCAGATGGATCATACGCATCTCGCCTGACGGCATACGCAGAGTTGCATAGCTACCCTCTTTGGCCATCAATTGAGCAGACGTACCGGCACTACGCACCAGCACACCACCACGCCCGATCTCCAGTTCAATATTATGGATCTGCGTACCAAGCGGAATATACTGCAACGGCAGTGCATTACCGGGACGGATATCCGCATCCGGGCCGCTTGACACCATATCACCCACCTTCAATCCGACAGGTGCCAGGATATACCGTTTTTCGCCATCGGCATAATTTAGCAGGATGATACGTGCGCTACGATTAGGATCATACTCAACTGCCGCGACCTTCGCCGGGATACCGTGCTTATTACGCTTAAAATCGACGATACGATAAAAGCGCTTATGCCCGCCTCCGCGATGGCGTGTGGTAATACGTCCACGATTATTGCGCCCGCCCTTTTTTGGCAATGGCTCAATTAAACTGGATTCGGGAGTCTTCTTCGTGATCTCCTCGAACGTAGAGACCGACATGTTGCGTCGACCTGCAGAGGTAGGTTTATATTTTCGAATACCCATGATGCACCACGTCTTTCACAATCATTCCAACCGATAGTATAGATACAGAACAGATTATATCGTACCGGGCACATATACCCCGCTCAAGACGACATCTGATCTGCCTACGGGCCTGATCGATCAAGCCTCAAAGATCTCGATGCGATCGCCCTCTGCAAGGGTAACAATTGCCTTTTTCCAACTGCGCGTATACCCAAACTCACGACCGCGCCGACGCTTCTTCCCGCGCACATTCATCGTATGGACTCGTGTAACCGTCACATTAAAGATATTCTCGATGGCATGCTTAATTTGCGGTTTAGTAGCCATATCAGCAACCTGGAAAGAATACTTATTCAACATCATCCAGTTCGTATTCTTTTCAGTGATGAGCGGGCGAATAATGGTCTGATAGTCATTCATTATTCTTATTCCTCCTCATCCGGATCAAGTGCAGACATCGGCGGCTGTATTGACGTACCATCGTTCGTCTCAAACAGAGGGGTCGTTACAACGCCAGATGAGTCGAATTGACTGATTGTGTCTGTACCGATATCGCCATCGCTATTACCGAGAAAGCGTTCGATCACATCCACGGCTGGATGGCAAAACAGAATGTTATCAAAGTGTAGCAAGTCGATCACATTCAGATAATTGGCCAGCAGAACCTTTACACGTGGCAAATTACTGGCTGATCGCTGCACATTTTTATTCTGCTGTTCAATCACGATGAGCGTTTTACCGCTTAAACCGTGGGCATCAAGCAGAGCAACCATATCTTTGGTACGTGGTCGTTCCAGATATAGCCCATCAACGAAACGGATCTGCTCGGCAGCCTGTTTAGCTGACAAAGCCGAACGTACAGCCAGTCGGCGCATCTTGCGCGGCATCTTTTTGGCATATGATCGTGGATGTGGGCCATGGGCAATGCCCCCACCGGGGCGATGAGGCGCACGAATAGACCCCTGGCGAGCGCGACCAGTACCTTTCTGGCGATACAGCTTACGTGTACTGCCACGCACTTCGCCACGTCCAAGGGTATTATGTGTTCCCTTGCGGGCATTGGCCATCTGGCGCACCATTGCCTGATGCATAACCGGTTTATTCGGTTCAATACCGAAGATATAGTCGTTCAGCCGGATCACCCCGATTGACTCACCGGCCTGATTATAAAGCGTTGCTTCCATACTACTAACCCTTTGCCGGCTGTTTAATCTGTACGATACTCTTGTTATGTCCCGGTACAGCACCGCGCACGAGCAACAGATTCTTCTCTGGGATGACTTCGATCACTTCAAGATTCTGAATAGTCACCCGTTTACCGCCCATTCGCCCGGCCATACGTTGTCCCTTCCACACCCGACTCGGTGCTGTTCCTGCACCAATAGAACCGGGCGCACGATGACGGTCACTCTGGCCATGCGTTTTCGGGCCACCGCGGAAACCATGGCGTTTCACGACGCCAGCGAAGCCCCGTCCTTTTGAGCGTCCGATCACATCGACACGTTGACCAGGTTGGAACATATCAACCTTGACGATCTGACCGATTTCATGTTCAGTGATATTGATGGCCCGAAACTCGCGCAAATGCCGAACGAGCATACCCGCACCCTTCAGATGTCCCTGTTGTGGACGGGTGAGCTTACGAGCCGGTACTTCGCCAAAGCCGATCTGAATGGCTTCATAGCCATCGTTATCCTTATTGCGTATCTGGGTGACAACGCAGGGGCCAGCCTCAATGACTGTAACCGGAATTACTTCGCCCTGATCGTTGAACACCTGCATCATACCCAATTTGCGTCCTAATAGCCCCTGTATCATAACCTGATATCTCCGCAGGATACTTCCCGTCTGCTGGTTGCAGCCGTTGCATATTATTGCTTCTTCAACAGCCTGGAACAGCAAGCATTTTATCTGTTTTTTCCGATTTATGACTTATGTTTTTCTACCGAATATGCACTATGTTTTGTCTAAACACGTGATACCGGCGCGGATTTATCAATCTGTCAATCTGTCTAACAATCAGCGAATGAGTTCTGGTGCAATCAATGCGACCATCTACGCTATGCAGACAGATGGTGTATTTATAGTTTTATTTCAATATCAACACCTGCCGGCAAATTGAGTTTCATCAAGGCGTTAATGGTTTGCTGACTAGGATCCAATACATCAATCAGGCGCTTATGGGTGCGTATTTCAAATTGCTCTTGCGAGTCTTTATCGATAAAGCTTGATCGAATAACGCTATAGCGCTCAATTCTGGTTGGCAGGGGCACCGGACCGGCGACCAGAGCGCCAGTTCGTTCTGCCGCTTCAACGATTTGCCTGGCAGACTGATCAAGTATTTTATGATCATATGCTTTCAGGCGGATACGAACCTTTTGCTTTGCCATATACTACTCCTCGTTCAGGATGGAGAGTCGGGGCTGGTTGTTTTGAGCAGCCCACGACTCCTACACAGTTTGCTCATTTATTCAAGAATGGTTGTCACGACACCTGCCCCCACCGTCCGTCCACCTTCGCGGATGGCGAA
>RRYU01022989.1_pt1 | contig 26768 bp, 26 predicted proteins | sample 2162651 | NCBI WGS metagenome assembly RRYU01 (sample SAMN10267283, study PRJNA491782) | microbial mat metagenome | isolation source: biomat in the production well | place: Japan: Minami-Kanto gas field, natural gas well KTG3 | collected 2017-06 | reverse complement strand
TACCGTGATCGGTGTCTGTTACAGATTCGTGAGCTGCAACACCGCCACGAACATGCCCACTCACATAAACATCTCCATGATCATCCTCACAAACATGGTGGGCTAAGACATAGTCATCCCCATGAACATGAACATGAGCACCCCCATACCTACATCCATAGCCACGAAGATAGCGGCTCTCATCAGCACCCAGGTCAAGGTGAATACCACCAGCATGACCATCAGGGGCATGAGGATGATGAACATTTACATGAACATTGATCCCGGCAATAGAGCCACCGGAATCCTCTTCAGATAATCCGACTTGATATTGCCGTATAACCGCGATACTCTGTCTGATATGGCACTTTTGAGTGTAGTTTGCCCAACATAAGAGAGGATTACATGCTTAATATTGCTATTTTGGCTTTCAATAATTGTTTATTATCGAGTATTGCAGGCCCTCTTGATCTGTTCACGGTTGCGAACTGGGAGAAGAAACGGCGGACAAAAGGAGACAAGACTCCCTTTTGTCGTTGGGAAGTACTTACTGAAGATGGTGGCCCGGTGGTCTGTTTCAGCCAGGAACCTCTGGTGCCACACCGCTCGATAAGCGACTGCCGAGATCCCGATCTGATTATACTTCCCTCGGTGCTCGGGAATATAGAGGCATTGAGACAGGAGAAGAAGGTTATTGCCTGGCTTAAAGCCCAGCATGCGCGTGGAGCTATTATTGCCAGTATCTGTGCAGGAGCCTTTCTTGCTGCTGAGACCAAAATTTTGAATGGACGAGAGGCAACAACTCACTGGCAACTTGCAGACCGTTTTCATCAAACCTATCCCAAGGTTAAATTGTCGGCTGATGAGATGTTGATCGATGGTGGTGATTATATCTGTGCGGGTGGGACCAGTGCCCATCAGGATTTATCAATCTATCTGTTGGAAAAGTTCGGTTCTGCGGAGCTTGCTGATGTTTGTGCGCGTATGATGATGATCGATCGTGGCCGGCGTCAGCAGGCACCATTTATCCGTTTCAGACGGCAGAAAAATCATGGCGATGAAAAGATCGCGGTGGTGCAGCGCTATCTTGAGCAAAATCTCACGGCCCCTGTCTCAGTCGTTAAAATGGCGGAAATGGCTTCGATGGTTGAGCGGACTTTTCTGCGTCGCTTTAAAAAAGCGACTGGAGATACCCCTCTGGAATATCGACAACGGTTACGGGTCGAAGCTGCAAAGCGACTTCTTGAGCGCGGAGAAACACGGATCGAGAAAATAACCACCGCTGTTGGCTATGAAGATGCAAGTTCATTCCGGAGACTCTTCAAGCAGATAGCGGGGGTTTCTCCTACAATTTATCGCCGTCGCTTTGTTGAACTTAAGGGAAGCTAAGGGAAAGGAAGCTTTTTAGCTGGCAGATTCCTGGTTTGCTGGCGTTTGGTACTCTACTCGATTGCGACCATTCGCTTTAGCCAGATAAAGGGCTTGGTCGGCCTGGTTAATCGCCTCCGTCTGGCTGATACCAGATGTGACTGTTGATACGCCAAGACTGATAGTGATAGACAGTGATTGTTCTTCAAAATTAAAGGGAGCCTCTGCAACAAAATTGCGGATTCGCTCAGCAACTCTGGTGGCGTTTATCAGATTGGCGTTTGGCAGCAGGAGCAGGAATTCTTCACCGCCATAGCGACCTAAAATGTCGTATAGACGAAGACCCTTTTTTATTCGATCCGGCATTTGTCGTAAAACGCTATCTCCAGCTTGATGGCCATAGCTGTCATTGACCTGCTTGAAATGATCTATGTCGATCATGACCAGACTTAACTCACCATTTCCTCCATCAGACCCATGCCGGTTTATGCGAGAAATTTCCTCCTCCGCACGAAACATCAGTTCACCACGATTAAAGATACCTGTCAGTGCATCTGTCATGGCCTGCTCGCGCAAACGCGCTTCAGCTTCTGCTACCTGTTTTGTGCCGGTACGGGCAACGCTGAAGGCGATAATATAAACAACCAGGAGGATTCCAGAGAGAAGGAGAAGCGACTGTATGGTTCCCTTACGGATTTCAGTTCGAAATTGAGTTACATCCATGTAGATTTCAAAAACACCGAGGATTTCGTCATTGATAATAATTGGGACATAGGTTTCTACCACGTCGACATCAAAGGCAGTTTCGTTTTTGAGGTCGAGAACGGCTTCCTTGACCTCGAGATGAGAATCACTGACACCAGTTAGAGCACGGAGTAAGCGTTTGTTATCTGGAACCTTTTCACTGATTATGGCGTTATCGGTACTATAGACCACAGTCGTATCGGGAGCGAAAATTTTAATTTTTACGATGTCCTTGGGCGACAAAAATTCTCTGAAACTATGGTTAAGCCAGTCTATTTCCAAGGGGTCGATTTGAAGGTGTATTTTTGCATATTCGTTTTGGTCAAAAAGTGTATCCTGATCATGGTCTATCAATAAGTCGCTGATCAGGATAGCTTCTTGTTCTGCCATCTTAATCACTTGGCGCGAGTAGATACTATACATACCGAAGCCCGCCAAGGCGATGATCGCAATTCCGGAAATAACCGCCAGAACAGTCAGCATTCGTACCAGGCTGGCGATACTTTTATGGGGGGTCGTTTTGGGCATTTGAAGACCGTGTTGTTAGAAGGACATAATAATAACTATACCAGGTCATTTAAATCTCGGCATACAATATCTGCAGTTAAAAAAAACGGGCTGAAGAGATTATCTCCAGCCCGTTTGATCTGTTTGTAAAAGTTGCTCAGGAGAAAAAGCGCTTCAACAGTCCAGCAAAAGCTGAACCATGGCGTGCCTCATCCTTGCACATTTCATGAACGGTATCATGGATTGCATCAAGATTGAGTTCTTTGGCCCGGGTGGCCAGTTGCTTTTTCCCTGCACAGGCGCCATGCTCGGCATCAACACGAGCTTGAAGGTTCGCTTTCGTATCTGCAACGAGGCACTCACCCAGTAGTTCAGCAAATTTGGCCGCATGCTCAGCTTCTTCAAATGCGATCCGTTTGTAAGCTTCAGCGACTTCAGGGTAGCCTTCGCGATCAGCTTGGCGACTCATAGCGAGATACATACCGACTTCAGTACACTCACCAGTAAAATTGGCACGCAGGCCTTCAAGGATTTCCGAATCAACATCTTTGGCTACACCGATTCGATGTTCATCAGCCCAGGCCAGATTAGCATCAGGGTTTTGCTCGATAAATTTATCGGCGGGGGCTTTACACTGCGGACAGCAATCTGGTGCAGAATCACCTTCATGGACATAACCGCAGATAGTGCAGACAAACTTTTTCATCAGAATTTGCTCCTTTATTAAAGGGGTATAGGGTTAATATGTTACTAAATCGGTCGAAATTATACCTTAAATGATTCTGCTGTCAATAGTCACTTTCGTTTATAATCAGTGTAATTGCTATACGGCAAGAATTGGTTGGCATGTTTTACTTGTTTTATAGAGATAGATAAACCCTAAAAAAGGTTAAATGATGGGCATCAGAAGTATCGGCCTGATTTATCTTTTGCTGGTTGGGCTTGGCTACATTTGGGCTTACCGAAAGAACCCTCATAAAGCTCAGGAGGCAATTAAGGCAGGTGGTATTTCTTTATCGAACCTACTTCCTTTGTTGTTGTCGATCTTCGCCCTGGTCGGCTTGTTTCAAGAGTTTTTGCCGCCGGAGATGATTGAATCTCTCCTCGGTCAGGGGAATCGCGGGACCTCTTTACTTTTAGGGGGATTGATTGGTGCCGTATCTATAGGTCCTCCCCTTGCTTCCTACCCGATCGCCGGGTCACTGTTGTCTAATGGTGCCTGGCCTCCGGCAGTCGCAGCATTTATCATGTCATGGATTTCTGTCGGTGTTGTTACTCTGCCTTTTGAAGCTAAAATTTTCAGTTGGAGATTTGCTCTAATCCGGAATGGCTTGACGCTGATAGCAGCACTTTTTTCCGGTTTGTTGCTCGGAGGGTTGCTGTGAGTCGAGTTATATCGATATTTGGCTGGCTGAGACAACAGCGTATGCTCTGGTTGGTGGCCTGTGTTTATATCGGGGCCTGGTTGGTCAATCCGCAAAAAGCTGCGGCTTCCCTCTACTATGGCGGTCAGCTCTTTATCTCGGTTTTTATTCTGATTATTGCGGTGTTTGCTTTGGTCGGCTTGATTCAAGTCTGGATCGGACGTGATCTGATCGCATCAGTGCTGGGGCGTGAAGCCGGGGTCAAGGGCCTTTTGATTGCCGTGGGTTGCGGTGCCATGCTGATAGGGCCGCCCTATATTATTTTTCCGTTGTTGATGGGGCTCAGAAAACTCGGAGCACGGTGGGCCGTTGTTGCTATTGTCCTGGCAGCCTATGCACTAAAACCGCAAATGCTGCCGGTTGAGGTTGAATTTTTGGGTTTACCTTTTGCTCTGGTGAGAGCAGGGCTTACATTGTCGTTAGCGATTCCTCTCGGTCTTGCGATTGAAAAATTGATGCCAGAAGATGGTGACCCGCTCAACTAGAGTTGTAATTGAAGCCCGTCATGGGCAATCTCCAGATCAATTAAGGATCGATTGGCATCGATGCTGGGTCCAGTGTGAGTCAAGATTATTCTGGATGTGGTTAATTCCGGGAGGTGCTGTTGAAGGCTAAGGTAGTCCAGATGACCTGGACTTGGCTTGTCATAATCGCAACATTCACAGATAAAAATATCGCTACCTTCTGCCAGCCCGATTAAACTGTCATCCCATTTTGTATCTCCTGAGTACGAGATGATGCGCCCGGCAATCTCCACCCGAAGGCCATAAGCAATAGAATGCCGACTATGATTGACAGCAAAAGTTGAAATGCGGAGGTCGGCGAGCTGTGAGCTTTTGTTAAAATCCAATAGATGATATTTGATATCAAAAGGAAAGGGGCCGTCGAGTGCTCCCGGGTAAAAAGCCCGGCAGGCTTCATTGATACGGCTTTCTGTTTCTGGTGGACCATAGATATGCAGGGGTTTGATGCGTTTCTGAACAAACAGTGCATCAAGCAATAAAAACGGGATGCCGCAAAAATGGTCACCATGGAGATGGGAGATCGCAACAACATCGATCTGACTAGTGTTCAGCTGACATCGATGTAATCCGGCAAGCAGGGTTGCCCCGCAGTCGAGGAGCAGACCCTGCTGCTGTGATTCGATGAAAATCCCGCTCTGCAGACGGCCGCCACTTGAAAAAGCATCACCACTGCCGATAAATGTGAGACTGAGTGGTAGCATTTTATTGAGGTGCTGCCTGCTGTGGTGGCAGTTGCCGCAATTCTTCCTCAATCATACGGCTGAATCCGGCCATGCTGCGTTCTTGAAGTAGTCTTCCATTGATAAAGATTGTTGGTGTTCCACGGACTCCGATCTCTGTTCCTTCGTTGATGTCACGTGTAATAAGTGCATTAAGTTGAGGGTCAGATCGGTCTTGCTTGAGTTGTTCCATATCGAGCCCTGTTTGAGCGGCCAGGTCATCAATTTTCTTTGGGTTGAGACTGTTGTAGTTCTCAAAGAGAAGATCATGTACTTCCCAGAATTTCCCCTGCTGTTTAGCAGCGAGAGCTGTTATCGCAGCGTTTCGCGCATTGCGGTGGCTACCCAGTGGGAAATTTTTAAATGCCAGTTTGACGCGACCTTGGTACTTTTCCACGACCTGTTTCACTATTGGAACAGACTTGGCGCAATAAGGACATTCAAAATCATCATAAATTGCAATCGTTACCGGAGCCGATTCATCTCCCAGGATCGGTGAATTGCTGATATCGATCTGCTGGGAAATTTCGAGTACTGCGACTACAGCCTGTTTCTTGTCGTTTTTTTGAAGGAGCAGGTGCTGTGGACCTAAAGCTGTAATCTTCTCGATGCTTGGGTCGACATCAATTTTCCCCTGAAGTTCGCCTCCGAGAGTGTAGATTAATATCTGACTGTCCTCAGTCAAGACGTAAAGGCGGCGGCCGTCATCCGTGCTGGTCATTTGTTTAGGTACTGAGTCGAGTTGCATAGTTTTTAACTCTTTCAGATTAACAACGCCACTAAATGAGGTCGTGCTCCAGAAGAGTAATATCAGTCCAAGCAGTGGTAAAAAGCGCATAAGATGCTCCTAGTGGTTAAGAAACTAATTTCAGAGAGGCTGACGCATCTTCTGAATAAGGGTCAGGTCTGCAATGACAAGGGCCGCCATTGCTTCAACGATCGGTACGGCCCGTGGGACGACACAGGGGTCATGACGCCCTTTGGCTTCAAGGGTCGCTTCCTCACCTTGATAATCTACGGTTTTTTGTGCCTGCCCAATGGTCGCTGGTGGTTTGAAAGCGACTTTGAAATAAACATTCTCAGCGTTTGATATTCCACCCTGTACCCCACCGCTACGATTCGTCAGTGTTCCGACCCGTCCATCTTTGAAACAGTAAGGATCATTATGGGCTGAACCGCGCATTTTGGCACCGTCAAATCCGGATCCGATTTCAAAGCCTTTTGTAGCAGGGATAGAGAGCATAGCATGGGCCAGGCGGGCTTCGAGTCGATCAAAAGCCGGTTCACCCAGGCCCGCAGGGAGGTTGCGGCAGACACAGGTCAAAACGCCACCGATTGAATCTTTGTCGGCACGCGCAGCAAGAATTTCATCAACCATTTGCGGTGCTGCACTTTGATCCGGGCAGCGGACTTCATTGGCGTCCACCTGCTCACGACTTACAGTCGCATGATCAACGTTTTTGGAACTTACATCACCAACTGAACTGACCCAGGCGACAATTTCAATGCCAAATTCCTGAGCGAGATATTTTTCAGCAATAGCCCCCGCAGCAACCCGGCCGATGGTTTCCCGCGCACTAGAGCGCCCACCACCGCTGGAGGCATGGATACCGTATTTCTGACGATAGGTCAGATCAGCGTGGGAAGGGCGTGGAATTTGACTCATCGAGCCGTAATCTTGAGGGCGTTGATCTTTATTTCGCACCAGCAAGCCAATCGGTGAACCGAGAGTCAGTCCATTTTCGGTTCCGGACAATATTTCCACCTGGTCTGCTTCATCACGATCGGTCGATAGTTTACTCTGACCCGGACGTCGCCGATCAAGTTGAACCTGTATATCACTTGCCTGAAGCTCCATCCGAGGAGGAACGCCATCAACCACGACACCAACAGCGGCGCAGTGAGATTCACCAAAAGTTGAGATTTTAAAAAGAGTACCTAGGCTACTCGACATGTCGTGAACTGGCTCCTTATTTGAGGTGTCGATTGTTGACTGAATATAACAGATTTACAGGCAGGGGTGTAGCTCTGATATAGAACAGCAACCAGGGCGATTTTATTTTTATCAGAAGTAAAAAACTTTATCGCCAGTAAAATAATTCTTGACCAGAGAGGTGCTTGAGTTGTATATCAGTGCGTGTGGATGCGACTTAGAGTTCAGCCGAACTGAATTCTGTGAAAGCTCCATTATGTCTCTCCAATTTGCGCCCTGTTGCCCGATGGGGCGCCATTTTTTACCCCATCAAGACCATATTTGTATTTATATACTGTTTGTGCCTATTTGAAGAGAGGCAGTTTATGAGTAGTCTACAGCACCTTGTCGAAGAATACCCCGCCCCGTTTGACGACGCGTGAAAGCCCCTGTTTGAGTAATGGATAGCGCCTTCTTTTGTTATTCTGACTTCCCTGTTTAAATAAATTGTAATTCAAGGTACTCTGTTAGTTCATTTTAAGTTCCTTGTTTTAGCTCAGTTTCGACTGATGATTGTCGATTGACAGGGCTGAAGCACTGCTCTGGTGGTGGAGCTTATCTGTATCACTACACCTCTGATCGTATCGAAATGATTCGGGCAGACAAATGTTGTCTGGCATCGGACTTCATGGGAGGGAAGGATGAGAGTTTTATTCATTGGTCTTGTGGGGCTGTTTTTGCAGATGTCATCCGTTTTTGCCCTGGATGTGGCTGGTACTGGAGACAGTGAATTACTATTGCAGCGCCTGGCAACAGAATATCATCGCCTTCATCCCGACCTTAAGGTCGAGGTTCCGCCAAGTGTTGGTAGTAGCGGCGGAATTCGTCTACTCCTTCAGGGTCGGACTGATTTGGCACGTGTCGCCCGACCCTTGAGTGAAAAAGAGGTTAAACAAGGTCTTGTCTGGCGAAAATTTGCTGCGGTCCCAGTCGTCTTTGTTGCAAATCTCCCACAAACTTGTATTACAGACCTGAGCTCAAAACAGTTGATTCATATTTTCAGTGGTGAGTATCGTAACTGGTCACAGCTTGGGAATTGTCCTGAAAAGAAGATCTATCTGGCAAAAAGAGAGGCCGGAGATTCTTCGAACCGGGTGATTTATCAGAAAATTAAAGGCCTTCGCGAAGTGACCTCGAATGTCGGGAAAACGATTTACACCACAGGGGAAGCCTTTTCAACCATCAATAGCCATCCTTATACCCTGGGATATTTACCTCTTGCACAGGTGATTCAAAGTTCACTTGTCCGTTTCTCAATAGATGGAATAAGTGCAAATCCTACGACAATTATTAATGACAGCTATGGCCTGCAGTTACCCCTGGCTCTGGTTTGGAAAGGCCCTCTTCAGCGAGAGGCTGAAGCATTTATCCGATTTCTGGATAGTCCACAGGCACAGGGAATAGTTGAATCCTTTGGTGCTGTTCCTGTGTCAATATCGCAACTTTGAGGTCTTGATGCGTTTTCGCAGCCGTATTCTTATTCTTCAATTGGCAACCGTGGTTTTTACGATATTGCTACTCGGTATCGGGAGTTACTTTCTCCTGGTTTCTTCCTTGGAAGCCTTGAGGGACAATCATTTATCGCATCTGGTCAGTGAAGGCTCCAAGGATATCGAGGCATCCTTACGTGAGCGGGAATTGCGCATGGAAGGACTTGATATGGAGTCTTTTCGCCAACGCTATGGAGACCTGCCTCTTGAGAAGCATTTCCTGGAATATTTCAAGGGGCTTTCTGAAATATTCCCTAAGATCAGCCTGCTGGATCAACAAGGAGAAGAGACGGTTAAGCTTATCGATGGCAAGCCGGCGGATGACTACTTAAACTATCGCTATACTCCCATCGTGCAGTTGGCCCGCAGGCAACCCAATCGGATGCATGTCGGAGTCATGCGGTCAGATATCCTCTCAGAACAACCGATGATTCAGCTAGCTTATACATATACCAATTATTTCGGAGATCAGTTTCTCGGAACCCTGCTGGTATCAATCCCAATATCTGAGTTGGAGCGTCACCTGAATAGCGTTGCACAGAACGATGCTATAGCCCTGGCATTAATCTCGGAAAAGGGCGAACTACTGACTTACAACCGTCCTGACCTGATTTTAAAGCAACTCCCTTTTAACTCTGAACCGAATCCTGTCAGGTATCAATTATTTGGCGAAGATCTGGTTTTGATGACTGGAGATGCCCTTAATGGTGGACTTCAGGTCTTGGCAACAGTTCCATGGAATGTCTATCGCTCAGAGATTAATAAAATGCGTAGCATGGCCATCGTCGTGGGATTGTTTGCGATGCTGTTCGGCACCCTGATCGCTTTGAAACTCTCTGGTTTTTTGTCTCGGAATATCATTCAACTGGTTAAATTTGCCGAACAGGTTGGGCAGGGAGATTATCGGCAGCAGCTTCCCCAGGGAACGAGCGAAGAATTTAACTTGCTGAACAACGCCTTTAACCGGATGATTCTCGACCTTGAAACTCATCGTCAGGCGCGGGATTCCTACCTAGGAATCATCGAAAGTATTATCGATCCGCTGATCGTGACAAACAGTTTGGGATTGATTATACAGATGAATAAAGCGACCCTACATCTTTTTCACTGTGAATCAGCCCGGTTGATGAATCGTCCGCTTGAAGGTTTGTTTTGGGACATTCCTCAGGTATTGCAAAGGGCAGAGTTTGGCGCGGGCTTAATGAAGGCCTCTGTCGAAAATCTGGAAACGTACATCCGCAGTGGCGATGGCGAGAAGGTTCCGGTTCTTTTTTCAAGTTCCCCGATCAGTAGTGAAACTGACAGCCATGGAGTTGTGTGTATTCTGAAAGATATTACAGAACTGGTAGCTGTACGTAATTCACGCGAACAAGCATTGATTGCTGCAGAGGAGGCGCGGAGAAATATTGATGTTCTCTTACGTTCGGTTCCAGATGGATTGATTGTCTCAGACCTGCAGGGCAGAATTCTACTACTGAACCCGGCTGCAGAAAAAATGCTCGGGATGAAGCCGGAAAAGCGCGTTGAGGAAATTACCACAGAACTCCTTACCCGAAAGGGGGGAAGTGAGAGGGTAATGGATATCCTGTTGCCGGAAACAGGCAGTTCCACCCCGAGGGTTGTCGAAACCCATGCTTCTGAGATTTTTGATAAACGGGACCAAGCCAATGGTCTGGTCATGCTGCTGCGTGATGTTTCCAGGGAGCGTAGACTGGATCAGATGAAGAATGAATTCATCTCGACCGCAGCGCATGAACTGCGTACACCTCTCACGTCGATTCTGGGTTACAGCGAACTGATGCTTGAACCCACAAACTTGAACCGTTTTACTGATGAGGAACGACAGGATTTTCTTCAGGAAATCCTCAGTCGCGCAGAAACCCTGGCGAGAATCATCGATGATCTGTTGAGTATAAGTCGCATAGAGTCTGGACAGCCTCTTGCACTTGAAAAGCAACCAACAGATATTTCGTATGTTATTGAGCGCGTGATTCAGCAGTTTAAATTAACTGGTAAAACACGTAAATATGAGCTCGAACTGCTACAGGAGAAGACCCTGTTGCTGGTTGATGCGGAGCGTATTCAGCAGGTGCTGGAAAATCTATTGAGTAATGCGGTAAAATATTCAGAAGAGGGTAGTCTGATCCGAATTCAGACTCTTAGGCTAGAGGATAGTTTTCAGGTTGTCGTGGAAGATCAGGGCGTCGGTATTCCTCAGGAAAAACAAGCCAGAATCTTTGATAAATTCTATCGTGTTGACTACGGTGATACGAAAATAAGTGGTCTGGGAATTGGCTTGAGTATCGTTAAACAGATTATCGACGGCCATGATGGTAGGATAAAAGTTACAAGTATTCTGGGGCAGGGCACCCGAATCCAGTTTAATCTCCCTTTACCCGGGCAGAATATCACCAGGTCGGATCAAGCTCTTAAGTTGGTAAGCTCAGATTCTGACTCCTGATTTACACCGCGGGCCTTGTATATTAGAGGCAAATATTGTGTTTTGTGCAGCATCTTCTCTGCATCAGTGACATGCGTCAAAATATTATCTCAGCAGAAAGTGCCAAAAACTTCTGCCAGGATCAGGCTCTGTAGAAAAAGGCAGGGTCTCAGTTTATCTGGATAATCCCGCCATCTTTCACTTTCAGTTGGAAGAGAACTTTATCTGCGTCACCGGTGAAGTCAAAACTGGTTGCCCCCGTAACTCCTGGATAGTTCTTGAGATCTGCGATGGCATTTCGCAAGCTTGAACGGTCTGGTGTTTTGAGCGTGTCGAGTTGACTGAAGAGGATATTGGCTGAATCGAAGGCCTGTGCTTCGAGGATTGAAGGCTCATCACCGTAGGTTTCAACGTAGGTGCTGATAAACTCTTTAACGAAGGGGTAGGGGCTGTCCAGGAAGAATCCATCGACAAAGACGGCACCTTCAACATAGCGGCCAGCCAGGCGAAGAAGGTCTGGTGAGTTCCAGCCGTTAATTCCGAGTAAAGGGAGATCCTGAACACCATAAAAAGCGAGTTGGGGTGCAATCAAACCGATGCGGTCAGCATAGTCGGGGAGAAAAAGTGCGTCGAAAGTCGTTGCCGGATATTCGGGGTGGTCTGGAACAAAAAGATCATCAAGGATATCATCCTCACTTTTTTGGCGGTAATCGGTCTTTTCTCGTTTGTCAGATTTACCCATCAGGTGCAGAATCTGCGATCGAAAATCGTTGGCATCTTCAGGGTAATTCTGTTCATCAATAACCAGCCCACCCAATTTGAGAACTTCTTCAGAAAAGAGCTCTGCCATCTCACGGCCGAGACGATTATCTGGAGCAAGGACCCCAAAGGAGTGAAATCCTTTTTGTAATATTGCATAGCGGGCTAGAGCGCGGGCCTGAAGTCTTGCGGTCAGAGAATTACGAAAAATATAGGATCCGACTTCCGGTATGGAAGCGCGTTGTGAAAGAGCTAATAGTGGCGTTTCGTTTTGCTGTGCGCTGGCAGAAGCAGCGATTGCGGCGGCACCGGTCAAGGGGCCAAGGATTGCCATGACACGTTCTTCGTTGGCCAGAGCAGCAGTCGCTTCACGGGCAGTTGTCGGGTCACCTTCAGTGTCACGATAAATTATGCGCAGAGCAGGCTTATCTGAATTGTGTAGTTTCAGCGCCATATCGATTCCCCGTTTAACCAGAGATCCGAAGGCTGCGTAGCGGCCAGTTAAGGGGAGCAGGACGCCGATAGCATCCTGTTGCAACCAACTGCCTTGACTGAAACGGTCCATTAATTGTGCGGCTTCATTCCGCCAGGGAAAAGAGATCTGGCTGGAGAGGATCTGCCCCAGATATAAGAGTGCTGTCTCCTGGTCTCTTTCACTGAGAGCAGCACGGGCAAGCTGTAAGCGGGCATCCTGGCCAATAGGGCTATTACTGAACAGGAAGCTTGCTTCACTCAGAAGTTCAGGATCTGCTTTTTCTTCAAGAATATAATGTGTCCGCGTCAGCAGCGCCTGTTTATCATCTGTCCCTGGCAGGGCTTGCTGGTAAAAGTAGAGTGCACGCAGGGGATCATCAAGTCGCTCGTATGCGAGTGCCATCCCTTCGTAAAGGTACTGTTGGTCAGCAGGCGCAAATGTCTGGTTGGCAACATGTTGTAGTTGAGTGAGGCCGGAGCTATCTTCCCCTGCCATGATCAGGGCGTAGCCGATCAGGAGACGAATTTCAATAGAACGATCTTGTTCTGCGATACGATCCAGATAGAGAAGAGCATCCGCAAAACGGCCCTGTTCCAAAAATATCCGTCCAAGGTAAGTATAGGCTTCTTGAGCTTGGGTTGAATCGTGATGCCGTAATACAAAACTGCGAAAGCGAGACAGCGCTAGTGACTGATCTCCGTTGCGATAGGCAGCCTCAGCCGCTGCAAAGTTCTCTTCCGCTGCCGCTCGTTGGCCAACAGGCTGCTCTAAAGCCGCAAAGCAAGCACCAGAAAGGTATAAAACTAGCAGCAGAGTGATAAATATGCACCGCATCAGGTAAGGTTTCATGCCGAGATCCGTTTGTCGAGTTTGACGGTTTTTCAGCCGAACAGCTCCTTCACCTTATCGAAAAAACCTTTGCCGAGAGGGTGAATATCCTCACCACTGACAGCAGCGAATTCTTCAAGAAGTTCCCGTTGGCGTGTGTTTAACTTGGTCGGTACTTCGACGCGCAGGACAACCATCTGATCCCCGCGGCCATAACCCTGAAGAGAGACAATTCCCTTCCCGGTAAGTTTGAAAATTTTACCGCTTTGGGTTCCGGCTGGAACTTTTAAAGCGACTTTCCCTTCAAGTGTCGGAACCTCGATTTCACAACCAAGAGCGGCTTGTACGAAGGAGATAGGGACCTCACAGATGACATCCTTCCCCTCCCGTTCAAATATAGGATGGTCTTCTACGGTGATAACAACATAGAGGTCACCGGGAGGACCGTTCTGACTGCCTGCTTCTCCTTCGCTGCTGAGTTTGAGCCGTGTGTCTGTCTCAACGCCAGCAGGAATTTTCAGTGAGAGGCTGCGTTTCTTTTTAATCAGGCCTGAACCATGACAATCGGGACAAGGGTTGGCGATGATTTTCCCCTCACCGCGGCAGTCCGGGCAGGGTCTTGTCATGGTGAAAAAGCCCTGCTGAAAGCGTACCTGACCCGCTCCCCGACATGTATTACAAGTCTTGACTTCTGTCCCTTTGCGAGCACCAGAGCCGCTACAACTTTCGCAAGTCTGCTTGCGGGGAAGCTGCAGAGTCTTCTCGGCGCCAAAAGCGGCATCTTCAAACGAGATTGTCAGGTTGTAGCGTAAGTCATCTCCACGCCGGCCACGGTTACCACCTCGTCTTGATCCTCCGCCGAAGACATCTCCAAAAATATCACCGAAAATATCTTCAAAGGGGGAACCTCCGAAGTCAAAGCCACCACTTGAGAAACCACCACTGTTCATCCCTTCATGACCGTACTGGTCGTAGGTAGCACGCTTTTGAGCGTCAGAAAGAACAGCGTAGGCTTCAGATAGTTCTTTGAACTTATCTTCTGCTGCCTTGTCACCCGGGTTTTTATCTGGGTGAAACTTTATTGCCAGGCGGCGGTAGGCTTTCTTTATTTCAGTATCACTCGCGTTACGGTTAACATCGAGTATTTCGTAATAATCACGTTTAGACAAAATCAAAAATTCCTGTAGCAGCCTGGCAGCGTCATCTGCCAGGCTGGTTAAGGCTTATAGTCGTTTTACTGGTATTAAATAAATCTGGCGCGCCTTATTTTTTGTCATCAGCAACGTCTTCAAATTCAGCATCGACCACACCATCATCGCTGTTCGCATCAGTGTCGCCAGCGTCTGCTTGTGCATCAGCATACATGGTTTCAGCAAGTTTGTGCGATGCCTGAGCCAGTGCTTCTGATTTTTGTTGAATAATCGCAGGATCATCAGCTTCCATGGCGGTCTTGAGCTCTGCCAAAGCCGATTCAATATTCCCTTTGGTTTCGCTGTCGATCTTTTCGCTGTGCTCTTTGAGAGATTTTTCAGTGGTGTAAATCAGGCCGTCAGCCTGGTTACGCGCCTCAATCAATTCGCGTTTTTTCTGGTCGTCAGCCGCATGAGATTCCGCTTCAGTCACCATGCGATCAATCTCTTCCTGAGAAAGGCCACTTGAGGCTGTAATCTGAATCGATTGCTCTTTGCCGGTTCCCAGATCCTTAGCTGAAACATGGAGAATACCGTTGGCGTCGATGTCGAAAGTAACTTCGATCTGAGGCACACCACGCGGCGCTGGTGGCAGGCCGACCAATTCAAAGTTGCCGATGGTCTTGTTGTCGACCGACATCTCTCGCTCGCCCTGGAGGACATGTACCGAAACTGCAGGCTGGTTGTCTGCGGCGGTAGAGAACACCTGACTTTTTTTGCAAGGGACGGTGGTGTTCTTTTCAATAAGCTTGGTCATAACGCCGCCGAGGGTCTCGATTCCCAGGGAGAGTGGAGTCACGTCGAGCAGCAGGACATCTTTGACGTCACCGGTAAGAACACCGCCCTGAATCGCAGCACCGATAGCTACGACTTCATCGGGGTTGACACCCTTACTTGGATCTTTACCGAAGATCTCTTTGACCTTCTGCTGAACGATTGGCATACGGGACATACCACCGACCAGCAGGACTTCGTTGATATCACTGGCAGACAAACCTGCATCCTTGATCGCTGTACGGCAGGGTGCGATAAGTTTTTCAATCAGGTCTGAGCAGATACTCTCCAGCTTGGCGCGTGAGAGTTTGATGTTGAGGTGTTTTGGACCGCTCTGGTCAGCAGTAATAAACGGCAGATTGATATCTGTTTCCATTGAAGCTGAGAGTTCGATTTTAGCTTTTTCGGCACCCTCTTTGAGGCGCTGTAGCGCCATCTTGTCACCGCGCAGGTCAATCCCCTGATCCTTTTTGAACTCATCAGCAATATAATCGATGATCCGCTGATCGAAATCCTCACCACCGAGGAAAGTGTCACCGTTGGTCGACTTGACCTCGAAAACGCCGTCGCCGAGTTCCAGAATCGAAACATCGAAAGTACCACCACCAAGGTCAAAGACCGCGATGGTCATTTCATTTTTCTTGTCGAGTCCATAAGCCAGCGCTGCTGCCGTTGGCTCGTTAATGATCCGTTGGATATTCAGGCCGGCAATTTTACCGGCATCTTTGGTTGCCTGGCGTTGTGAATCGTTGAAATAGGCCGGTACGGTAATTACTGCGTCAGTGACTTCTTCACCCAGATAATCTTCAGCCGTCTGCTTCATCTTCTGCAGAATCATCGCTGAAATTTCTTGTGGACTGTACTGCTTGCCGCGGGCTTCGAGCCAGGCATCGCCATTGTCTGCTTTAATAATGGAGAAGGGGCTTATTTCCTGGTCTTTTTTGACCTGTTCAGAGTCGTACTTGCGTCCGATCAAGCGCTTGATGGCGAACAGAGTGTTTTCGGGATTAGTGACAGCTTGACGTTTAGCCTGTTGGCCGACCAGACGTTCGCCGCTTTCAGAGATTGCTACCATCGATGGGGTTGTGCGGGCCCCTTCAGAGTTGGCAATAACAACCGGCTCCCCCGCCTCCATCACTGACACACATGAATTTGTGGTGCCAAGATCAATTCCAATAACTTTAGCCATGAGTTCTTCTCCTTAAATTTTTTCGGTCTTACGACCTGTTTTATATGGGTTTCCCCTATTATTCGCCCTTGTCTTCAGCCGGCGTGGGGGTCTCGTTGTCTTCTGTTTCTGGTTGCGGAGCTTTTGCGACCATCACCATCGCCGGACGGAGCAGGCGATTGTTCAGCAGGTAGCCTTTCTGCAGTTCTTTAGCAACGTGGTTGGCTGGAACTTCTGCTGTTTCAAACTGCCCCATAGCCTGATGGTGTGCGGGATCAAATATTTCTCCTGTCGATACCAGGGATTCGACACCGAACTTTTGCAGCACGCTGCTGAACTGGGAGAGAGTCATCTGAACCCCTTCGAGTAAGCCTGCACCATCTTCTTGAGCGGCAGCATGTTCTATTGCTCTCTCAAGATTATCGATAACGGGCAGGATTTCGCGCAGAATATTTTCATTGCCGAACTTGGAGATATCTTCCTTTTCGCGCTGATTCCGTTTACGCAGGTTATCCATCTCAGCCAAGGCTCTTAAATAGAGCTCCTGATTATTCCGGGCTTCTTCCTGCGCAGCTTCCAACTCACCAGCAAGGCTATCTGGTTCGATCGTTGCTTCGGAAAGTTCTGCCTCCAGCTCTTCCGGGATTTCAACTTCGGGCCCGAGAGAGTCGGTCAATTTCTCAATTTCGGCAATTTCTTCTGCAGAGAGATTTTCTTCAATATCTTTCTTTTTCTTTTTTGCCACCTTCTGTGAGCTCCTTTTCAAGATTCACGATCAAGAAGACGGCCAACCAGGCTGGCCGTAAAATCGACAATAGGGATAACTTGTGAATAGTTCATACGTATTGGGCCAATCACGCCGAGTGTTCCGACAGCACCTTTTTGACCGGAAAATGGAGCTGTAATAAGACTGCAGCCTTCAATTTCGGACTCTGAAGATTGGCTGCCGATAAAGATTTGTACGCCACTGGCGGTTTGACTTCTATCCAGTAGTTCAATCAGTTGTTGTTTGCTCTCCAGCGTTCGCATAATCTTCATCATTGAATCATGTGATGTGAACTCTGGCTGCTCAAGCATGCGGGAGGTTCCGGCAACATAGATCTGTTCGGCGACATCTCCCTGCAGTGCTTTGTCTGAAAGTTCAAAAGCCTGTTTGTGTAGTTTATTCAGGCGGGTTTTCTCCTCACGGAGTTCAACGGCAATTCTTTCACGAACCTGAGTGATTGTCATTCCTGGAAGCTTATGGTTCAGATAGTTGGTGATCGATTCGAGTTCCCGCTGGCTGAAATCGATCCCCGGTTCAATAACTTTATTCTGAACCAGGCCTGATTCCGAAACAAAAATGACCAAAAGTCGCGCCTGCGAGAGGCGAATAAATTCGATCTGACGAAAGATTGTCGAGTTAAAACGTGGGGCCCTGACCAGCCCTGTATACCTTGAAATACCAGAGAGCAGGTTACCAACTTCCTGCATGACATCTTCCATGTTTTTCCCGGCGAAACGGGAACTGTCTTCTAGATTACTGCGAAATTCCTCAGATAGATCCCGTACCTGCAATAGTGACTCTACATAGTATTGATAACCTTTACCGGTAGGAATACGTCCGGCAGAAGTGTGTGGTGAGGCCAGAAAGCCCATCTCTTCAAGGTCGGCCATGACATTGCGAACTGTTGCTGGAGACAGAGCAAACGCATGGCGTTTAGTGATCGAACGACTACCGACCGGTTCTGCAGTATGAATATAGTCCTCAATAATTGCTTCAAGGATATTTTGACTGCGTTCATTTAGTGGGTTAGCCATCTGTTTTTTACTCAACTATAAAGAGGCTTGACATCATATTAGCACTCAACGCAAGTGAGTGCTAATGGAAGTTACCAATCGCTCCATTTTTTGTCAAGCCGATATGCATCACTCTGTAATTAAAGAAATTTGCTGATGAGATGGTCGTAGACTAACCAGTCTTCAACCGTAAAAGAGTAACAATTGTCCTTTAGAATCAAGCGTGATTCAAGTGCCTTGAATGCCTTAGGAAATGCCACTTCCGGTTCAATCCCGAAGTTCTCGGTAAAGAGGTTTCGATCGATTCCATCGCTGGTCCGCAAGGCAAGGTAGAGGGTTTCAGCCATCGCCTGCTGCTTGTTGAACTCTTCTAGGAGTTCAGCAGGGTTTTTATCTGCAGCAAGTTGTTGCTGATAGAGGCTAAGGTCCGCAGGGATGACTGTGCGCCGCCCGTAGCCCAGATTGTTGTAAGCGTGTGCGCCTGCGCCTGCGGCGAGACAGTTCTTACGCTGCCAGTAGAGTTGATTATGGCGACAGCGTGATCCCGGCTTGGCAAAGTTGGAGATTTCGTAATGCTCGTATCCCGCCTTGGTGAGCCGGCGGTTTAATGTCAGATACTGTTGTGCATAGAGGTCTTCATCACTTTCCGTAATTTCACCCTTGTCGATTGATTTGCAAAGGGGGGTTCCACTTTCGATCGAGAGGCCATATATACCGATATGGTCGGGCGAGAGCTGGATTAATTTGTCAATATCCCGTTCTAGATCTCTTACCTCTTGGCCAGGTAAAGCAAAAATCAGGTCAATGGAAATATTGGTGAATCCAATATCCCGTCCCAGCTTAAATGCGCTGATGGCTTGTTCTGCACTGTGGATTCGTCCCATAAGTGTCAGTGCTTGGTTGTCAAAACTCTGAACGCCGAGAGAGAGACGATTGATCCCTGCGGCCTGATAGCCTTTTAAGGAATTACGATTGAGAGTTCCGGGATTCGCTTCAAGAGATATTTCAGAGTCTGAATTAATTGTGAAGCATTGTTGGCAACAGTTTAAGACATTGCTGATTTGTTCGGGTGTGAGTAATGAAGGGGTGCCGCCACCCCAAAAAATACTTTCAATTTCTGTCGGTTGATCCTCAGCAATCAGCTGCAGATTTTTTTGTAGTAGCAGGTGCCAGGTCTCCAGTTGATTTTGGATTGGAACCGTTGAAAAAAAATCGCAATAATTGCATTTTTGTCGACAGAACGGGGTATGCAGATAGAGTCCTGCCATTTAGCCGCTCTTCGCTAACGACTTAGAGCAGTATATAGCAAAGGGAAAGAGCCCCGAGAAAAATAACCGCCAGGAAAACCCCGCCACCAATTGGATAAGCGGCATTACGTGTTCTGTGGTCAGCGCCCGCCAGACGATTTTCAAGGTGAGCATCATCTCCTGTTGCTTCTGCGATCAGTCGAATGCCATGTTTTTGTATCGAAGCGGCTGGATCCTTTGAGAATCGAGAAAGGGCTTTGGGCAGCTCCTGCATGAAAATACGTGCCCCGAAATCATTGATTCCGTTGAAAATTTTGTCGCAACCAGTGATAAACAGACGCCCGCCTCTACGGTAGAACCAGTCGGTGTCGATCGAGATGGTTCGGGTCCGTTTAAGCAGTGGTAACAACATAAAGAAGGCCAAGGCCGAGAACATCAACAGCTGAAACTGGTTGAGGGTGTGTTCAAAGGTGTAGGCATGAAACTCTACCGGGTAGGGAAGGATCTCGTAGAGCGGTTGTGGGTAGACCCCGATAAAGATACAGACGAAGGAAAGAAATGCCATCGCCAGCAGCATATGCTTGGGAGGTTCTCCCGGACGTAGACCATTATCCTTGGCAAAGAAGACGAAGTAGGGGAACTTGATCCCGGCGTGGAGGAAAACACCGGCCGAAGCAATCTCAAGTATCAGCCAGACCCAGAAGAAACCCTCATGAACACCAGCTTCAATGATCATCGGTTTAGTTGTATAGCCGGAGAGGAAGGGGAAACTCGAGATCGCCAGCGCACCTATGGTGCCGAAAATCATCGTCAGAGGCATGGTTTTATACAACCCGCCAAGATCGGTACACTTGCTCTTGCCGGTAAGGTACAGCACTGAACCGGCGCTCATCCAGAGCAAAGCCTTGTAGATAATATGAGCAAAGGCGTGAGCCATGGCGCCGTTAAGTGCCATCGCGGTGCCGATGCCGATGCCGCAGATCATGAAGCCGACCTGATTCATGATCGAATAGGCAAGAATCCGGCGCATGTCATTTTCAAGAATCGCGTAGATGATACCGTAGATTGCCATAAAACAGCCGACAAACATCAGAATTTCCCAGCCAGCAAAGCCACGAATCAGGGTATAGACGGCTGTCTTGGTGGTGTAGGCGGTCATGATCACGCCACCGGTGACGGTCGCTTCCGGGTAGGCATCGGAGAGCCAGGCAGAAATTGGTGGTGCTGCAGCGTTAACCAGAAAGCCGATCAGGATCAGGTAGGTCGGTAGTCCTTGCAGAGAGAAACCGTCAAAGTCGACCGAGCCGGTTGCATTGATCTGAAGTAGAATTCCAGCCAACAGGGTCAGTCCGCCAAAGATATGCACCATTACATAGCGGAAGGCAGCCCCGTAGGAGCGTTCTGTCTTGCGGGCTAGCACCAGGAAGGTTGAGGTGATAGCCATCACTTCCCAGAACAGATAGAGGGAGATCAGATCGGCGGCAAAGACTGCACCTAAAGCAGCGCCAATATAGGCGAGAGCTGCAGTGTGTTCATAACGACCTTTAAGGTGCTGAGCGAACAGAAAGCAGGCAAAGGCATTCAGGGTGAAAACGTAAGCAAAGACCTTGCTGACTTTATCGACCCGCAGCAGGTTCAGGTCGAAGCCGAACATCTGATAACCGTAGTAGATGCCTGGATCGAGTTGAGAAACGATGAAAAAAGCGGCCGCTGGGACCAGCAGAATCAGGATGCGGCGGCCAAGGAGAGGCAGCATCCAGAGCAGCAGAGCCCCGATGAAAAACAGTAGCGAGGGGTGCAGACTAGCGATCATAGTAATCCTCATTTTTCTTCAGAACAAAGCCAAGCAGTTTGGAGATCAGAATAATCGCTACGCAGGAGATAAAGCCGAACAGCGCGTAAAAACCAGGAACCGCCTCGATGGATGAGAAGAGGCTGTGTTTGTGGATAAAGAAGTCAGGCAGGACTAACAGAGCCAGCAGGATGTAGAATACGATCTTCAGCCGTTTGATATTTTGCGGATGATCGAACCAGGTCCAGACTTCAGGTTTTTTATTTTCAGGATCCATGTAATTTACCTCGGCCTAAGGGAACAGGGCCAATTGGGCCAATCGGAGGAAGATATCCGGATAGAAAAACAGCGCCAATGAAGCACAGGCAGTTATCGTCAAAGGGACCAGACAGAAAAGAGGCGCTTCTTTGATGCCCTCATCAAACACCGGGTCGGCAGCTTTGGCGAAGAAACCCCGGTAGACGATCGGTAGAAAGTAAGCTGCGTTCAACAAAGAACTGACTAATAGAACGACCAAGAGGATCAGTTGATCACTGCTGACGGCGCCTATGACCAGGTTCCATTTGCTGATAAAACCACCTAAGGGTGGCATACCGATAATACTGATCGCACCAAACATGAAGGCCAGATAGGTCAATGGCATGCGTCGGCCGAGGCCATCCATCTGGCTGATATATTTCTTACCGGCGGCAACATAGATCGCCCCGGCGCAAAAGAAGAGGGTGATTTTGCCAAAGGCGTGCATACCGATATGCAGCAGGCCGCCAGTCATTCCGGCCGCTGATAGCATCCCGGCGCCGAGGATCATGTAGGAGAGTTGACCGATAGTCGAGTAGGCCAGTCGACGTTTCAGATTGTCTTGAGTAAGCGCAACCAGCGAAGCGAAAATAATGGTGATCGAAGCGATACTGGTAATCACTACTCCCAGATTCACGTCAAGGAGCAGGTCGGCTCCGAAGATGTGGAAGATGACGCGCAGTATTGAAAAGACTCCGACTTTGACCACCGCCACGCCATGCAGGAATGAGCTGACAGGAGTCGGTGCGACCATCGCAGCGGGCAGCCAACCATGAAAGGGCATCAGCCCCGCTTTAGCAAAGCCGAACAGGAATAAGACCAGAATAAGGCCCAGAGTCGCAGGGCTTGCACCACTGTTGGCGAGAATACCGCCCTGAGTGAAGTCGAGAGTGCCAGCCAGTGAGTATGTGATCAGCATCGCCGGCAGCGCCAGGCCGATGGAGGTGCCGAGAATATATGTCAGATACTTGCGCCCAGAGGTTTTAGCTTCAGCATCCTGATGATGAGTCACCAGTGGATAGGTCGACAGTGAAAGAACTTCGTAAAAAAGGTATAGAGTCAAGAGGTTAGCCGAGAAAGCGACACCGATAGTTGCCGAGATTGCGACCGCAAAAGAGGCGTAATAGCGAGTCTGGGCGTGCTCATTGAGGGCACGCATGTAGCCGATTGAGTAGAGCGAGGTCAAAAACCACAGAATTGATGCGACCAAGGCAAAAAACATCCCCATGGCATCGACTCTTAATGCAAGCGGGACGTTGTGGATGACTTCAGCAATGGTAAAGACAAAACCACCGCCGTCCAGAACCGTCGGCAACAGTGAAGCGACGATTATCACCTTGGCGGCAGCAATCAGCAGCGTCCAGCTTTCACGCAGGTTGGGTTTGCGATCAGAGACCAGGATTGGAATCGCTCCACAAAGGGAGACGAGGATTGCCATCAGGGGCCAGATGGAAAATTGATAGTTCATTGCAGTCAATGCCCTTGTTTGTTCAGAAGCTCGCAGGCAGAGCCAATTTTATGACCCCCTGGACCAATTGGCCGGAGCCGAAACCGATAATAATCAAAGCAGCTGCTGTTACCAGCAGGGACCCTTGCATATACCAAGGAGCCGGTGCAGCGGCAGTCAAAGGTTCGGAATGCCCATGGTCGCCCTCGGTAAAATAGGCAATCTCAATCAGACGGAAAAAGAGCACCGCGTTGATCAGTGAGCTGAAGACCAATGCGGCCACATATTCCCAATGGCCAGCTTCGACACCGCCGAGAATCAGATACCATTTGCTGAAAAAACCAGCTGTTGGTGGAATGCCGATCATCGAAAAGGCTCCAACGGTAAAGGCTGCCATTGTTAGAGGCATCCTTTGGTAAAGGCCTTTCAGATCATCAAAATGCAAGCTGCCTATCCTGTAGTAAATTGTCGCTGCGGCTAGAAAAAGGCAGAGGGTCATAAGGGCGTCATTGACGATGTGCAGGATCGCACCGGTCATCCCCTGGTCGTTTGCCAACCAGAGGCCTCCGACCATGTAGCCGACTTCAGCGATAATGATGTAAGTGAGCATCCGCTTCAGATCACGTTGAGCCAGTGCCTGCAGAGAGGCGAAGACAATTGCGATGGCAGCCGCCCAGACCACGAGACTCTGTATCTCCGGGTGCAGGAAAAATTCATATTGAGGTGAAAAGATAGAAAACATGACCCTGATCATCAGGTAGACTGTGACCTTGGTCATCAAGGGTGCAATCATGACTCCGGCACCCATGGGGGCATCACTGTAGGCGTTCGGCAACCAGCCATGAAGGGGGAAGAATGCCATCTTGATGAAGAGCCCGACGATCAAAAAGGCAAAGGCTGTGGCGACTGCAGCTTCACCCTGAACATGCGGCAGACGTGCAGCGATATCTGCCATATTCAGGGTGCCGGTGAGGATATAGATGTAGCCGATCCCAAGGAGGTAGAAGCAGGCACCGATTGAGCCCATGATAATGTAGTTGAAGCTTGAGAGTACCGCTCGCCCTTTGCCCATGGCGATCAGGCCATAGGTAGTGATCGAAGTGATTTCGAGCAGAACATATAGGTTGAAGGCATCCCCGGTCATCACCAGTCCCATCAGCCCGGCGATCAGGATTAGATACAGGGTGAAAAACAGATGCTCTTTACCTGCTTGATCCCTTTGGACACTTGGCAGCGCAGCGCAGGTTGCCAGTAGTGCAACAGCCGAAATCAGCAGCAGCATTAATGCTGACAGGGGATCAATGATTAATTCGATGCCGTACGGAGGATTCCAGTTGCCGACGGTATAGCTTAAGCGGCCATTTTTCAGCGTATTTGCCAGGACAAAAAAAGCAGCCATAGTTGAAAAAATAAGTGATCCGAGAGTCAGCGGAGCAATAAAGGTGCGTGAGCGACGCCCGAGCAGGTTGACAAAGAGCGCGCAGATAAGTGGCGCTGCCATGACATACATGTGGAGGTTGGAAGCTGTCATTGGCCGAGCTTCTCCATGATCTCATCTTCTTCAAGGGTTCCGTATTCGCGGTAAATCCGCAGGATAATTGCCAGGGCTACCCCGGTAATACTGACCGAAACAACAATCGCCGTGAGCATCAGTACGTGGGGGAGAGGGTTAACGATCTGGGCAGCGTCGATACCGTGGGCAAGCCCTTTATATTTGTCAACGATTGGGATTGCGCCACCTTTTTTAACTCCGGTGGAGACAAACATCAGAATGATTGCGGTCTGAAAGATATTCATGCCGATAAGTTTTTTGATCAGATTCTTTTTGCCGATCATGGCGTAGAAACCGATCATCATCAGCAGGACATAAATCCAGTAATTATATTTTGCTATGACCAGTGCGATAAAATCTTCCATCTTCTAGAGCCCCTCGTCGAGATCACCGCCGGAGCAGAGATCCCAGAAGAGTGACACCATGATACTCATGACAGCCAGACCTACACCGACTTCGACCAGAAATATACCGAATGAACGCCACTCAATCGTTCCCATAGGTATGATCTTGTTGAGAGCACTATAGTCAAGAAACAGCCCACCCATCAAAGCGCAAAGCAGGGCAACACCAGTAAAAATGAGTGCACCGAGATTCCCGAGGATGATATTGATGTTCTCCTTCATCCTCACCAGCGAGGTCTTGAAGTCGTAGCCAAGGCCGATCAGGATAAATGAGGCGCCGAGGATAACGCCGCCCTGAAAACCTCCACCCGGGCTATAGTGGCCATGGACGATGACATAGAGTCCAAAGAGTTGAATAAATGGGACCATGATTCGGATAGAGGTCTCAATGATCAAACTCTTGCCAAACTTCGATGTTATTATACGTTCCTGCAGAAGTTTCATGAGCGACTCCTCCGTAGGACGCTGATGACTGCCAGACCAGCACAGTAGATAACCACAGTTTCGAACATGGTGTCGTAACCCCGGTAATCACCGAGTACAGCAGTAACTAAATTGGGGACATGGGTCTCAGCGACAGCCTCTTCAATATAGTGAGGAGACAGGTGTGTTGCCGCCGGAGCCTGTGGGTCGCCCCAGTCTGGAAAGTCCATGGTGCCGTAAAGCAGGATGGCCCCGGTAATCAGTGTTGCAACAAAGGCGAGAGCTTTCAATCCTTGCTCCTTCTCGAGGTATGAAGAATTGCCCCGATAAACAGAATCGTGCTGACGCCAGCACCGACTGTTGCTTCGGTGAAAGCAACGTCGACTGCACCCATTTCAGCCCACAGCAGACACATTAAAAAGCTGTAGACACCAAAGATAATGGTGGCACTTAGAAGATCTTTTATAGTGATGGCGGCAATAGCACAAAAAACAACCAGCAACAGAATCAGTAGATCGATACCCCAGATCATGATTTCTTCTTCCCCTTTTCCCAGGGTTCGACACCGACAACCAGCGCCCCTTTTGTGAGTGCATGCGTCGCAGTCGGGCTGGCGATGTAGATAAAAACGGCGATCAGAATAATCTTGATGCTGACAAGAATATTGGCGAGGTTAATCTCCTGCAGGTTGAAGAGAGCCACCCCGATTATCACAAGAACTGCGGCCATTGAATCAGCTTTTCCTGCGGCGTGGAGGCGGGAATAAAAATCGGGGAAACGCAGAATTCCAACCACTCCGACAAAGAAGAAGAAGAGGCCGGACAGAATAAAAATAATAGCAGCAATTGTCATAGCGTCCTGAAACCTCCTACCAGCTACGTGGATCTTTGAAAAGGGCACTTCGGCGACGTAAAAAGAAGCGGGTTGCCCCCAAAGTGGCAATGAAGTTGAGCAGAGCATAAGCGACTGCAATGTCAACAAACATCCCCAGATTGTCGTAGAGAATGCCGATCAGCAGTAGCAGCACTGTGGTCTTGGTGCCGATCACATTGCCGCCCATGATACGGTCAAGAACTGTTGGACCACCGATGACGCGAATCAGACTGAGAAGCATCATCAGCAGCAAAAATAGCGAAGAAATGATGATGAAATGTTCAGCCATTGGTTGGCTCCAAAGCTTTGGCAATGCGTTCTTCCATATCACCCGGCAGGGAGGCAGCAGCCTCTTGCGTTAAGGCATAGACGGCGAACTGGTCGGGCTTTTCTCCTGCAGGATCGCGGTAGATGTTTACGGTAATGGTTCCCGGCGTCAAAGTAATCGACTGGGCAAAGGTGACCTTTGAAATCGGTCGTGTCAGTTTGGTATAGAAGCGGAAAATATGTGGATCAATCATCTCCATGGCGCGGGGGTGAAGAACGATCCATGCCACTTGAAAATTGGCAATTATGACCTGCCAGAGCAGATA
>RRYU01009816.1_pt1 | contig 26813 bp, 15 predicted proteins | sample 2162651 | NCBI WGS metagenome assembly RRYU01 (sample SAMN10267283, study PRJNA491782) | microbial mat metagenome | isolation source: biomat in the production well | place: Japan: Minami-Kanto gas field, natural gas well KTG3 | collected 2017-06 | reverse complement strand
CGTTAATCTTGCCAAGATTATCGACCGTGTCACCCTTATGATGCGAACGCGCGCAGAGATGAAGGGTCTCGACTTTCATATCGAAATCGCCCCGGACCTGCCGGCCCGCTGCAATGGTGATGAATTGCGTCTTACACAAGTGCTGGCCAACCTGCTCACCAATGCCCTCAAGTTTACCCCACGGGGCAGGGTATCCCTAACGGCTGTGCGCGAGGTCAACCACTTGGTGTTCCGGGTCATCGATACCGGTATCGGCATGCAACCCAGGCAGATAGCGTGCCTGTTCAAACCCTTCGAGCAGGCAGACAGCTCCACCACCCGCAAGTTTGGTGGTACCGGCCTCGGTTTGGTCATCTGTAAACGGCTGGTGACCCTAATGAATGGCAATATCTCCGTGCAGAGCCAGCCTGAAGCGGGATCCACCTTCGAAGTGCGGATACCACTACTCAATGCAGAGGGGCGTATCGACACGCACCGCAGGCCTGAACCTGCCCCCTCCCAACAGGTTGCAGAACGGCGTTTGGAAGGGTTCTCACTCCTGGTGGCCGAGGACAACGAGGTCAACCGCTTGGTGCTGGAGCAGATGCTCAGTACAGAGGGTTGTCGTCTGACCCTGGTGGGAGATGGGCGCCTTGCGGTGGAGGCAGTCCGCAAGTCTGGTGCCACAGGCTTCGACCTTGCCCTGATGGACATCCAGATGCCGGGGCTGGACGGCTACGCGGCAACCCGTCAGATCCACGAAATTGCGCCAGGATTGCCCGTGATCGCTCTGACCGCCCACACCATGATGGAGGAGAGGGAGCGATGTCTTGAGGCAGGTATGGTGGCGCATGTGGCAAAACCGGTGGAAGAGGAAGTTCTGGTCTCCACCATCCTGGCGGTATTGAGACGTCAGGCCATTGTGCCCCCGGAGATAAGGTCGTCGGCTACCACCGAGGTGACATCGGAAGACGTATCGATCGACTGGAACGCGCTCTCCTCACTTTATGCGGATAAGCCACGATTCCTCCCGCAACTTCTGGCAACGATCTTGAGCAGTAGCGCAGAGCTTCCTGCGAAAATGCGAGAGGCGGCAGCATCGGCCAAGGCGGGAGATTTTTCCAATTTGCTCGCCCGGGTTCACAGCCTCAAGGGTATGGCTGGTCACGTCCTGCCTGTCGGCATTCGCACCCAGGTTATTGGACTGGAAACACTGGCTAAGGAGGGAAAAGCGGATTGCGTCGCCCTGGCCGAGACCTTGGCCAATGAGATTGACGCCATGTTACAAGCCATACGGGCACACCTCGCCGAATCCAGCCCGCCTGTGGAAACAAGAATGCCCGCTGCTGGCGATTGGGCAAGAGTCGCTGAACTCGTCAGCCAATTGGAACCGCTCATTGGTAGCAGCGATACCCATGCCATCACCCTGTTCGAGGAGGAGCGCCCCCTCTTCGAAAATGTTCTTGGTGAAACAGTGAGGGAACTGGGCCGACATCTGGCGCTGTTTGATTTCTACTCTGCTCAGGCAGACCTGATTGAGGTCAAGACGATCTGCCAGCAACAGGTGAAACAGCAGAGATAAACGAAGCTTAGTCAAGCATGCAAGCGCTCAAGAACGCTTGCTTTCACTCGCTGGGTCACCGCTACCGCAGCGCCCCTTAGGTGTCGCGACCTTTCCCGATCATGGTCAATCCTGGCTTGCTGGACAAAGCGGATAGTGTGCTTGTGATTCAAGTATACCTGGTATCAGCCGATGTCAGGCATTAGGAATTCCGCTCAATAGCATTGCGGTTCTCCCCGTGCTGGGTTCAAGGCACCAAGAGAAAAGTCGATGGCTTCTTTCACGATAACTTAAGGACTGGCTCGTGTCACACGATAGAAGCGCCACCATTCTGATTGTCGATGACGAACCGGCCAATCTGGCGGTTCTTACCGAGATCCTACAGCCCACTTTCCGGGTGCAAGCAGCAAATAGTGGTGATCGGGCATTGCGGGTGGCGGCCAGTGATCCATGTCCGGACTTGATTCTTCTGGACGTAATGATGCCGACGATGGATGGTTATCAGGTATTCGAACATTTGCGCGAATCCGCTGTGACCGCGGAGATCCCGGTGATCTTCGTCACTGCCTTGAGCGAGGATGTGGACGAGGAACGGGGTCTGGCGCTAGGCGCGGTCGACTACATCACCAAACCTATCAAGCACGCCATCCTGCTGGCGCGGGTGCTTACTCAACTGACACTAAAACAGGCCCGCGACCAATTGTATCGACAGAATGCAGACCTGGAGGCCGAAGTTCGACGCCGGCAGAAGGAAAAAGAACAGATCCAACTGCAACTCCTGCAAGCAGACAAGATGGCCGCCATCGGTCAGTTGGCGGCCGGAGTGGCCCATGAGATTAATACGCCAATCGGTTATGTGCGCTCTAACCTGGGCACCCTGGACGACTATCTCGGGAAATTGCTCCAGGTACTCGATGCCTGCCACGCGCTCGGCGCCGCCACTCCGGAACGGGTTTCGGAAATGGACGCGTTCCGGGAACTGGAACGCACGGCGGACCTCGATTACCTGATCCCGGATGTTCAACAGCTGATCGCAGAGTCCCGTTACGGCCTGGACCGGGTGTGCGGCATCGTCCGTGATATGAAGGGCTTTTCCCGGCAATCGGAAGCCGAGTGGGAATGGGCGGACTTGCACCAGGGGCTGGAATCCACCCTCAATATCGTCTGGAACCAATTAAAGTACCACTGCGAGCTGCACAAGGAATACGGCGAACTGCCAGAGGTTTACTGCCTGCCGTCGCAACTCAATCAGGTGTTCCTAAACCTGCTTGTCAACGCGGCCCAGGCCATTGAAGGCCAGGGTGACATCCACCTGCGTACCGGCGCCGACGCCGGCCAGGTTTGGGTGGAGATCGCCGACAGCGGATCGGGCATCTCTCCGGAGCACTTGTCACATCTGTTCGAGCCTTTCTTCACCACCAAGCCCGAGGGACAGGGAACCGGGCTCGGGCTTTCGCTCTCCTACGGTATCGTCGAACACCATGGTGGGCATATCGAGGTGGAAAGCGAAATGGGCCGGGGCACACGGTTTCGCGTGCTCCTGCCGGCACGTCCACCAGGTGGGGAGCAGGCCGTTACCTGCCGTAATACCAGATGAAACTTCTTTAATGGGTAAAGCTTTCACAAAAGCCGCCGACAACTGGAATATTGGAGTCTTCGACCATGGTCGCTGATCGAGGAGCAAAAAATGGCGGTTTTTCAGTGGACGGACGATTACTGTACCGGCATTGATGTGGTGGACGAACAGCATCAGCGCCTGGTCGCCATGCTCAATGATCTGGATGAGGCGCGTGTCGTCGGTGGTGAAAACAACACTGTCCTGGAACTGTTGGACGGGCTCGCCGACTATACCCGGTACCACTTTATCACCGAGGATCGGCTGATGAGTGTGCCGCACTTCGAGCAACGGGAATGGGAGCGCCATCAAAAAGAGCATCTCGTCTTTGTCGAAAAAGTGGCGGATGTACAGGTGCAGGCACATCGTGATGCCAGCGTGGTCGGTAGCGAACTGCTGGAATTTCTGGCGCATTGGTTGAGTGGCCATATTCTGGGCACTGACAGGCGCATGGCGGCCCTATTGAGTGATCAGATCCCGGATGTCGTTGTGGATGCCTCTGTAGGGAAGGACTTAGGGACTAAAGCCCTGGTGCAGGCACTGCGTGAGAGCGAGTCCCGTTTCCGGGGGTTGGCGGACAGTGTTCCGGCCCTGATCTGGATGGGCGATGCCAATGGACGACGCACCTATTTCAATCAGCAATGGAGCGAATACACGGGTCTGGAAAAAGAGCGGCTGTTGCAGGACGGCTGGCTGGAAGCCGTGCATCCGGACGATGCGGAGCATATCCGCGAGCTGCACGGCAATTCAGGCGGTATGCAAAGCGATCTGTCGACGGAATACCGCCTACGCCGTGCAGATGCCCGCTACCGCTGGTTCTGGGAAACCACGGTGCCGCGTTTTCAAGCCGACGGGGGATTCACCGGCCAAGTGAGCTGCGCTTTCGATATCACCGAACGACGCCAAGTGGAAAAGCTGCTGCGCAGTGCCAAGCAGCGTCTGGAGGAAATGGTGGCGAAACGTACCAGAGAGCTGTCCACTGCAAACCGGGTGTTGCAACAGCGTTACCAAGAGCAGCAGGCCCAGACCCGGCAGTTGCAGGAGACCCAGTCCCGACTGCTGCGATCTGAAAAAATGGCGGGCATAGGTCAGCTGGCGGCTGGCGTAGCTCACGAGATCAACAATCCTATCGGCTACGTTTACTCCAATCTATCCACGCTCAGGAGTTATACCCATGATCTGCTGGGTCTGGTGAAGCTGCATACCGATCTGGAAAGCAAACTGCCGTTGAGCGACGGGCAGCGGGGAGTCCTGCAACGGGCCAGAGAAGACTTGGATCTGTCATTTCTGCGCGAGGACATGGCCAGCCTTGTGCAGGAGTCCATGGAGGGGATCATGCGTGCCAAAAAGATTGTGCAAAATCTCGAGGACTACTCGTGTATCAAACGGGGGGATTCAGCTCCCTTCGACCTGGAAGCGGGACTGGATGCCGCTATCAAGCTGGCTGGTAAGGAAATCGGACATGAGGTCCGGGTGGTGAAGGAGTTCGCCGGATTGGAACCCCTGGTATGCATAGGTGCGGAACTCAACCAGGTGTTCATGAACCTGCTGTTCAATGCAGCTCAGGCCATTGATGGACCGGGCACAGTTACGCTGCGTACCTGCCGTGAAGAGAATGGCTGGGTATGGGTGGATGTGGAGGACGATGGTATGGGCATCGCTGAAGAGCACCTGAGCCGATTGTTCGAGCCCTTTTTCACCACCAAGCCGATTGGCCAGGCTACCGGGATGGGCCTGTCGCTGGCCTACGCTACGGTGAAAAACCATGGCGGGCGTATCGAGGTGCAAAGTCGATTGGGTAAGGGCTCGCGATTTCGCATATGGCTGCCCACAACCACCGAATACACGCCCGCCGGCAGAGTGATCCAATGAACAGGGCTGATTCCGTAGCCACTTTGCTGTGCGTCGATGACGAACCCAATATCCTGTCGGCCCTACGCAGGGTGTTCCGCCCCCAGGGGTATCGGATGTTGGTGGCCAGCAGTGGCGTCGAAGGTCTGAAAATACTTAAAAGCAAACCGGTGGACCTGGTGATCTCCGATATGCGCATGCCGAGCATGAACGGGGCCGAGTTCCTGGGCCGAGTCGCTGAAGGCTGGCCTGGGGTCATGTGCGTGTTGCTCACCGGCTATGCTGAGATGGATGCCGCCATTGATGCCATCAACAACGGCCATATCTACGGTTATTTCAGCAAACCCTGGGAAGACGTTGAGCTGCGCCTGGGAGTGGGTAACGCCCTGGAACAAAAACGCTTGGCAGACGAAAAGGAACAACTGCGCAAACAATTGGAGGTGAGCAATAGGGAGCTCAAGGCGCTGAACAATAGTCTGGATGCCAAGGTCCAGGTACGAACCGCCCAGTTAAAAACCGCCATTGCCGAGATCATGACGGCCAATCAGGATCTAAAACGCCATTACAGAGATACAATGAAGGCCTTTTCCCGTTTCGTGGATTTGCGGGAAGGCAAGCCCTCCGGCCATGCGCGCCGCGTGGCCGATCGGGCGCGTAGAGTGGCGATGAAACTGGGTTTGTCCTCTAAGGACCAGCAAGACATCGTATTCGCCGGACTGTTGCTAAATGCAGGAACACTTTCTTTGCCAGACAAACTCTTCGGCCGCTCGCTAGCCGACCTATTTAAGAATGAGCGTGAAGTGTTTCTGCGCCACGCCATTGTGGGGGCTTCGGTGCTTAAGGATATCGCCCCTTTAGCTCGTGCTTCTCACCTAATCGCCCTGCAATACGAGTACTTCGACGGCAGCGGCATGCCAAATGGATTGGTGGGGGAAGATATACCGCTGGGCGCGCGGATTCTCGCGCCGGTGCGCGACTACGACCTGTTCCAGGAGGGAAAGATAAACGGCAAACTATTAACTACTTCGGAAGCTCAGAATCAGTTACGGCGTTTACGTGGAAAGAAATATGATCCGGCGGTGGTGGACGCCCTGATCGATCTGGTCGGAGAGGTCGAGGACAAAGTGTATCGGCCGGTGATCGATGTATCACACCTGGATCTGGTTCCAGGGATGGAAGTGGTTGAAATTATCTACAACGGCCAGGTGTTTCTTCATGACGTAACACTGACCGCTGAGATGATAGCGGAAATCGATAGTCTGCAGACTGAAGCGGATAGCATGTTGAGCATCAAGTTAAAGGCGAGAAAATGATGTCTAGCGATTGCAGGTTATCCGGCAGCGGTCACAGGCAGGGAGGATTGACATGAACACCACTGAGATCTGGGTGCGGAATTCGATATCTTGCATACCAGGCGATATGCGCTGGCGCAGGGACTGCATATCGCATCGCTGATCGAGCGCTTGAATTGCAGTCTGGATGCGGCGCTGATCGTCCAGCAACCCGGAAGTTCGGTGCCCCATGCAGCCTTGCGGTATTTCGAGATAAGGGCTTTCTCAAATCGAAGATCAAAGGTCTTCATGAGAGCAAGCACGCTTTAGTAGGATGAACCAAAAAACCACTCGCATTCCCGCATTCCTGCCGCACGGGAAAAAGTAGATGGTTCGCCCCGGCGGCGAACCATAATACACTCTGGGCAATCTCATCTATCCGGACCGAGCCATGCCCTCACCCACCCAGCAGTTGCGAGAACTGCTCGCCGCACCTGATTTTCTCATCATGCCCTGCTGCTTCGATGCACTGTCCGCAAGGCTCATCCAGCAGGCCGGTTTCCCGCTCAGCTTCATGAGCGGCTTCGCCGTGTCCGCCGCCCGCCTGGCGGTTCCGGATACCGGGCTTATTTCCTATGCGGAAATGCTGGACCAGGGCCGCAACATCTGCTCGGCGGTGAGTATTCCCACAAAAGACCGGAAGAGCGCCGTGTTTAGGAACAGCCCCAATGTGCGGCGCACGGTATGGGGCTATGCCGCGGCCGGCTTTGCCGGGATCATGCTCGAGGACCAGTTCGCCCCGAAACGCTGCGGCCACACCGGCGTGAAGGAGGTGGTGGGACGTGCCGAGGCCCTGCGCCGCATTCGCGCCGCCTGTGACGCCCGGGATCAGGGCGCCGACATCCTCATCATGGCCCGCACCGACGCGCGCGCCGCCCTGGGGCTGGACGAGGCCCTGTGGCGTATCCGCGCCTTCGCCGACCTGGGCGCCGATATCCTGTTCATGGAAGCCCCCAGGGACGAGACGGAAATGGCGGCCTTCTGCGCCTGCGCCCCCGGTCCCAAGCTGGCGAATATGTTGGAGGAAGGGATCAGCCCCATCCTGCCGCCGCAGCGACTGGCGGACATGGGCTTCAAGATCGCCGCCTATCCGCTCACCCTGCTCAACAGCGCCGTGTTCGCCATGCGCGAGGCATTGCATGAGCTGCAAGCCGGCCGCACCCCGCAACGACGGGTGGATTTCCGGACCATTCAAGACACGGTCGGGTTCCACGAGTACGATGAACTGCTCAGCCAATATGTTAGGGACGACACATGAAGGTATTGCGCAATATCCTGCTGATCTTGGCCGGTCTAACACTGCTTTCCGCCGTGCTCATGGCCGTGTGGATGACCTGGTTTTTTGATTTGAATACCTACCGGGACGATATCAAGACAGCGTTGGAGAAAAGTACCGGCCTGGAAGTGGAATTTGGCGAAGAAATCGAACATTACCTGCTGGAAAACCTGCATGTGTCCGTCCGCGATATCCAGCTAAAGGCCCAGGGTAAGCCACTGGCTTTGGTCGATCGGCTGCAACTGCAGATATCCCTCTATGCATTGCTAACCCGCACGTTGCAAATCGATGAACTGAGACTGGATGTCTCCCGTTTGAACCTGATCCGCAGCCCACAGGGCTGGTTCGACTCCCTCCGCCCCAAGTCATCTGATAAAAGCTCATCCGACCATTCGGCAGCCACAGGTTCTGCGGGCTGGTTCGACACGGTGCGCATCGGCACATTGGATATCAAGTTGACAAAACCCCGGCTCAGGGATCCCGGACAGGGCCTTGAGCTGAGCGCACAGCAGGCGGAACTGCAGTTGCATCGACTCCCGGTCATGGAGAATGCAGATCTGTTGCTGGACGATCCTTCCTGGGTGATGGGCTATTCCCAGCATGTGTCATTTCAGGGCAGGAATATAATACTGAATGACCTGCGTCTGGCGGAATTGGAGCTGAGCCTGGACAACCGCAAAGGCCGGATAGAAATCGGCCGCCTCATCGCAAATATGGACCGGGGCAAACCCGGCGACCCCGACCATCTCTCCCTGGGCATCGACGGCAGGGGCAGTCTCAGTCTCGGCTTCGATGAACCCCCATCGGAACTGCCGCAAACCGACTGGAAAGCCATCGACCAGATGGAGTTGTCTGGCGTGGAAGTAAATTTTGCCCAGTTGCACGCGGGTAGCGGCGAGACGAGGTTGGAACTGGAGAACACTCATCTCAAGATCGAACGTCTGCCTGTATTGCAGCATGGAAACATTTGGACCATGTCCCTGGACAATCTGCTCGCCATGCCGAATCTGGCCTTCCAGCATAAGGGAGGCGGCCTGTGGCTGGGGAAACTGCAGTTGAAGCCATTCGACCTCATACTGCGGACATCCAATAATGGCCTGGAGATCCAGTCGCGACAAACCGGTATCAGCCTGCACTTGGACGGGGAAGACATAAAACAATTTTCAACTACCCTGTCCGGCAAGCTGATGCTGAGTGCAGGCAAGGGCAAACCAGTTCAGTCAGCGCCCAGCCACCTGCGCCTACAAAGCCTGGACGTGCAGGCACTCAACGGCAGCTTAGATACCTCCAATGGCAATTACCGCTTCAAGGAGATGCTAATGCGCGCCGCCGACATCCCGCTGATCAGCGATGGACAGATGGTGAATTGGGATGCGCCCCGGGTACTGGCCCGCGATGCACCCGGCTTGAGCATTGAGTTGGACGTCAACGGCATGCGGCATGGTGATGAAAGCATCGAATCCGCGAACCTGAGCCTGGTTCGGCGGGGTGATCGACTCGAGCTCACACAACTGAAGGCGCAACTGGAGAACACACACCTGAGCGGCAGTGGCGAGATCGAACTGGAACTAACCCCGCCGCACTGGCATGTCAAAATGCACAGCCCGCGTATCGCCCTATCCCCCCTGCTGATCTTCTTCAACTCCCAGTACCAGGCGGAAGGGAACCTCAGCCTGGACCTGGATATCAGCGGCATAGGGCTGCAAAACGATGATCTGCCACCCAGCCTGAACGGCAGCCTGCTGATGACGGGCGAGAACATACTGATAGAAAACTTCGATCTGGATGCGATTATCGACCAGCTGGAAAAGACCCGCAGCGTGGGCCTGCTGGACCTGGGTGCTTACGCCCTGGCCGGCCCGGCAGGCACACTGCTCACCAAGGGGCAGGCCTACGCCAACCTGCAGGGCATCATCAATATGAAAGGCACGACCCGGGTGTCCGCCATGCGGTCTGAGCTGGCCATAGACAGCGGCGTGCTCAATACCCGGGATGTGGCTATCCGTACCGCCGGTCACAGGCTTGCGGTCAAGGGCAGTCTGGATCTGAAAGCGGACGCGCCCCTGGCGCTGGAAATCGCCACCCTGAATGCCCAGGGCTGTGCCCTGTACATGGAACGAATCCAGGGAAACTTGAATGAACCCAGGGTCAGCCAGGCGGGAGTGGTGATAAAAGGTGTCATCAAGCCCATCACCTCGGTACTTGGCGGACTGACGGATCTAGTGGCAAGCGATAGTTGCAAGGAAGCTTTTTACACTGGCAAGGTGGCGCACAACGCCGTTTCACAATGAAACATACAGATCCGAAGCGACCGAGCATCAACGGCATCGCCGCCTGGTCCATTCATCACCCGGTCGGCGTGGTCATGCTGACCCTGGCGGTCATGGTGCTCGGCGCCTTCGCCCTGGGACGGCTCAACATCGATCTGCTGCCCCACATCATCTACCCGGACGTACGGGTGCGGGTACTGGACCCGGGCGTGCCTGCCACCATCATGGAAGACGAGATCACCCGTCAACTGGAGGAGCAGCTGGCCATCACCGAAGACGCGGTGCATGTGCAGTCGCGCACCAGTGAGGGCCGCAGCGCCGTGGACCTGTCCTTCGAATACGGCAAGGACATCGACATCGCCCTGCGCGACGCCAGCACCCGGCTGGACCGGGCCAAACGCTTCCTGCCCGACAGTATCGACCCGCCGGTAATCTACAAACGCGACCCATCCCAGAGGCCGGTGGCTGAATACGTAATCAGCTCCGCCTTGCGCACACCGGTGGAACTGCGCGACTGGTCCGACTATGTGCTCGGCAAGTGGCTGCTCAACCTGCCCGGGGTCGCGGCGGCTGAGGTCGGCGGCGGGCTCAAACGGGAGATCCAGGTGTGGGCGGACCTGGAACGCCTGGCCGGACTGGGCCTGGACCCACTGGATCTGGCCGAGGTGCTGGAACAGGAAAACCGTGACACTCCCGCCGGCCGCCTGCTGATGCGCCAGGGCGAGATCAGCGGGCGCACCGCGGGGCGCTTCCATAACGTGCAGGATATCATCGACCTGCCCGTGCAACTGCCCGGTGAGCCGGGTGAAGAAATGCGCAATGTGCGCCTGGGCGAAATAGCCCAGGTGGTGGACGGGGCGGAAGACGAACGTCTGCGCATCCGCTTCGACGACCAGCCCGGCATCAAACTGTCCATGCAAAAGCAGCCCAGGGCCAACACGGTGGCGGTGGTGGACGCGGTGGACGCGCAACTCGAGCAACTGGCGGCGGACAAGCTGATCCCGGAGGACATCCACATCAACAAAGTGGACGACCAGGCGCGCTATGTGCGCCGCTCCCTGAACAATGCAGTGATGGCCGCCCTCAGCGGCGCGGGCCTGGCCATGCTGGTGGTCTACCTGTTCCTGGGCAGCATCAGGCGCACCCTGGTGATCGGCAGCGCCATCCCCATAGCGGTACTGGTGACCTGCATCCTCATGGCCCTGGGCGGGCTCAGCCTCAACATCATGACCCTGGGCGGGCTCGCGCTCGGCATCGGCATGCTGGTGGACAGCACCATCGTCATGCTGGAGAACATCTACCGCCACCAGCGCGCCGGTGAGGCGGCGGATCAGGCCTGCGGCCGGGCCGCTGCCGAGGTGAGCAGCGCCATTATCGCCTCCACCTCCACCAACCTGGCGGCAGTGCTGCCGTTTCTGTTCATCGGTGGTCTCATCGGTCTGCTGTTCCGGGAGCTGATTTTCACCATCTCCGCCGCCATCCTGGCCTCCATGATGGTGGCCCTTACCCTGGTGCCGACCCTGGCCGGACAGATACCGGCCCGCCACGAGGGCCTGACACGGCGCCTGGTCAACCGGGTATTGCAGGCCTTGCAGACAGGGTATGCCTGGTTGTTGGGCTGGATCATCCAGTTGCGCTGGCTGGTACTGGCGGGATTTGTCGCCGGCCTGGTCTTGAGCGTGCCGGTATTCACCCAGGGCAAGCAGATCTTCCTGCCGGAGATGGACGAAGGCCGGGTCAGCATCAGCATCACCGCTGACCGGGGCATCAACCTGGATGGCATGGACACCCTGACCCGGCGCATTGAGGCCATCATTTCCGCACAGCAAGAGGTGGATTCCATATTCTCCCTGGTGGGAGGCTTCATATTCGGCCGTTCCTCCTATGAGTCCACCAACCGCACCCAGATCAAGGTCCGGCTCAAACCCCTGGCGCAGAGGGGAATCTCCACAAGCGACTGGATAAAGCGGGTGCAGAAACAGATCCGTGACCAACAGATAGCCGGAATCAAGGTGCGTATGTACACCCAGGGGATACGCGGCATCCGCTTCAGCCGGGGCGACGACGACTTGAGCCTGCGTATTCGCGGCCCCGAACTGGAGACCCTGGAGGCCCTCGCCGAGCGCGCACTGGAACGGCTGCGCCCGGTGCCGGGCCTGCGTAACCTGCAGCACTCCAACGAGGAAGTGAATCAGGAGATCGCCATCCGTGTGGACCGGGAACGGGCGGCAGCCTATGGCCTGAAGGCGGACCAGGTCGGACGGGCCGTACGCTTCGCCCTGGGCGGGGACAGGGTGACCGACTTCATCGACCGCGATCGCAGCATCGATATCCGCCTGCGCATTGATCGGGCGGACATGGACAGCCCCGCCGACCTGGAATCCATCATCCTGTTCGGCAACAGCGGCAAACGTACCCCGGTACGCCTGCGCGAACTGGCCAGCGTGGAATTGGTGGAGGCCCCGGCCAATATCCTGCGCGACCGCCAGCAGCGCATCGTGGAAATCAGCGCCTCGCTGACCGGCGAACTCACCCTGCCGGAGGTGCTGCAGCAAGTGGAGGCGGCCCTGGACGGCATGGAACTGCCCCGAGGCTACGGTATCTATGAAGCCGGCAACCTGGAGACCCTGAAACAGGGGCGGAGCCTGAGTCGAATGCTGCTGGGTCTGGCCCTGTTCCTGGTACTGGTGGTAATGGCGGTTCAGTACGAATCCCTGCGCAACCCTCTGGTCATCCTGCTCAGCGTGCCCTTCGCCGCCACCGGCGTGGCCATCGCCCTGCAGCAACTGGATATGCCCCTGTCCATGCCGGTATGGCTGGGCCTGATCATGCTCGCCGGCATCGTGGTGAACAACGCCATTGTGCTGGTGGAATTCATCGAGATCCGCCGCCAGGCCGGCAGTACGCGGGATCAGGCCATAGTCGAGGCGGGTCGTCTGCGCCTGCGTCCCATCCTGATGACCACCCTGACCACCGTAGTGGGTCTGCTGCCCCTGGCCATGGCCCTGGGGGAAGGGGCGGAGATGCTGCAGCCCCTGGCTGTCACCATGGTCGGCGGCCTGCTGTTTTCCACCCTGGTAAGTCTGCTCCTGGTGCCCGTGGTCTATCGCCTGCTGGGACCCAGGGATGTCCATCCGATATCTCACACAGCCGCTTGACTTGCCTATAAAAAATAGGCCAATCTGCTGTTATTGCGAGTCCACCGAAAGCGATCACCGCTGCGCACAAGCATCCATACCGGGGTTGAATATGCCTGTTTATCCGAAAAACGGTTTTCATGTCGACAAGTACGCGATGCGATACAGTAAATTCGTACCACGCCTGTTCAACTACTGTCTGTCAATCGGTATGGAGCCCAACCGCATCATGCCGTCACGCGCATTCTGTTCAGACGAAAACCAGGGATATCCGATCATCCTGATCGCGAAACACTTCGCCAGCTTCCCATTCAATCACGGCCGCGTCGGCGGCCTTGTCGCTACCGACCGGCACGGCCCGCATGCCCACCATGGCCGGGATATGGTCATCATTCAGGCAAGCCATGTAGGATATGAACCCGAAACCGGAGTATTCGGCATTTACCGTCGGCTGCAAACCGAAAATCAGGAATACTCCACCGATTGCGGCGCCATATGCAATGTTCTGGAGTGGTATCGGAGTGAATACCATTATGCCTGCCAGCACATCAAGCTCGACCGCAGCGGGGATGAGCGCATTGTCATTATCGACAATCAACTCCTGAGAGACAGACGTGAAGCGGGCCTTTTTCTCAACCTCGGCAGGATGATTGAGATGCGGGACAAGCATGCGGAGCCGCTGCAACTGCTGAGTACCGCCAAGGTCTATCGGGCAGCGAATGACCTGGTGCAGCGGATAGGAGAGCAATGGCCTGCAAAGCGGCAGAATATACGCCAACACCTCTATTCCGACCTGTTCTATTTCCGCCGCGATACCAAGACTATGGTTGATGCAAGCTATACCATTAATCAAAACCTGATCAAATCCATGCCCGCCATCCTGACCAGCAGGCACCCCACCCTGGCAGCGGCGCAGGCCAATACACAGGTCGAGTTCGACCGCGCATTCAGGACCATCGTCAAGGAAGATGCCTATAGAGGCAAAAAAGTCCTTTTCGTCTCCGGCATACATATCGACGTATCACCCAGGGAAGAGCAGATATTCCCGTTAACGAAATATGTCCCTTGGGCCGCCTATGTACAGGATGAATCAGGCGCTGGCTTTACCCTGGAACAGGGCGAGCTGTATGAGATCCTTGTGCAACAGAGCGTGGACAACCCACACAAGATCGATCTCACTGAGGCGATCGGCAACATGAAGCGGGAGGCGGAGATAAACATCCATGTCGATGACGATGCATAGGCGGCCACGGCTGACTGCAAGCAGGCCGTCCGAAGCGCCATTAGACCAATGTTCTCAACCCCGCTCAGGCCTCCAGTAAATACATGGCTTCCACCACGTTGCCGCTGCCGGAGTACTGCAATGACAGGCACAGGGAATTCAACAAATGTATGCCGCGCCCATGCAGTTGCAGGGGGTTGTCCCCCGGCCCTTTCGCCTCATTGTGATAATCGAACCCCGAACCACTGTCTTCCACCCGGATGCGCAATACCCGCTGCCCATCCCTCTGCTCGCAAATGAGCGACATGCTGATTTCACCTGAAACCAGGGTTTTCAGACGCTGCTCCCGTTCTTCGAAATAACGGCCGAAACCCTCTGCATCGGATTTGATAGTGGAATCCAATTGTAGGACCCCGTGGTCGAGGGCGTTGACGAATAATTCAGTCATTATCGTGTACAAGCATTGGTGGTTTACCTGCTCGCCTTCCAGTTCACGCAATTGATTGATCAGCAAGGGAACGGGATCCATCTTTCCGAGCCTGGGTCCGCGTAGAGCCATGGACGTGGCCCACTCCTGCCGCACCTGCCCGGGTACTGATGGAAGCGTTACGGCCTGGATCTGCCCGCGCTGGCTAACCGCATCCAATGTGACCGGAGTGGAGGCAAACAGGGTGGATTCACAAGGCAATTCCACCAGGCTGATGTCGTCGGCCTGCTTTGCTCCGGCGCAGAAGGCGTTCAGCGAGTCATTGATGGCTTGCAGCACACCATATTCCCCGGAGCTGTCCCGTATGGCCTGCTCCAGACGTTGCCAGCCATACATGCCGCCATCAGGGCCGCGTGCCTCCACCACACCGTCGCTGGACAGCAGAAGGCGGTCTCCTTCGGAGATGCTGAAGTTTTGCAAGCCCCTATCCATATCCTGATCGTGCAGTATGCCCAGGGGCAGCATATCTGAGGAGATACGCTCCCGCAGTTCGTGACCCACGGCATTGAGCAGCAGGCCGTCAGGCAGGCCGCAATTGCAGACTTCCACATATTCCATGCCAACGGGCAGGCGTACAAAAAAAGCCGCCAGGAACATTCCGGTGGGTAGCATGGCGTGGAGCTTTCGATTGATGGTAGTAAGAATCTGCGCTGGTGAAAAACCCTTGGCCGTCATGGTCCGAAAGGCTTCCGCCGTGGGCAGGGCGCCGAGTGCGGCGGACAGGCCGTGGCCGGTAAAATCACCCAGCATCAGATGCAGATCACCGCTGGGCGTACGTGCGCTGAGCAGGATGTCGCCACTGAAAATGTCCGCCGACTGCAGCCTGTGGGGGATTTTATCCATACCCACATTTCCCGCCAGCACTGCGGTGCTGAACACCACTTCCGCCAGTTCTTCATCCTGGCGCATCTGGTTGTACAGACTGTTGACCTGGGCATGCAGACCGCGGATGCGCTCCATGGCCTGGATCTTGGAACGCAGGATGACGTGACTGAACGGCTTGGTTAGAAAATCATCGCCGCCAACCTCGATGCAGCGTACCAGGGCCTGATCATCGGTCAGCGCGGTCAGAAAAATTACCGGGACAAAGGTCTCTCCCGCTAGCTCCTTGATCCGGGCAGTGGCCTTATATCCATCCATACGCGGCATCATCACGTCCATGAAGACCACGTCGGGACGGTCAGAGATAAAACGCTCTATGGCCTCTACCCCGTCCCGGGCTTCAATGACCAGATAGCCGATGTTCCCAAGATATGTTTTTAATATAAGGCGATTGGTTAGGTCATCATCCACCACCATGACCTTGGACGATAACTGGGATCCAGGCTGCAGCCGGGTAGCGCTCATACCGGTTCCTGTCTATGCCCTGTTTGCATGCGATACACGATTGTGCACACCTGAACATCCACCGTTGGGGTTCAGCATGATGGGCCGGCTTGATCACAGCCGGCCCGCCGATAACGAAAGGCCACGGAAGCAGGAATCACGGCGGGGAAGGACGGAATCCGTATCCCTGCCCCCGGACCTTCAGGGTATATGTCGGACGCAGGGACAGGAACTTTATACCGGAGCGGGAATTTCCGCTCCGCTATGGCATGCCGCAGTCATGTCTGACGTGCAGTGCATATTTAACTACCGCTACAGACTATCCCGGACCTTTTCCCACAAACCCTCGTAGGCCTTGGCCGCCGGGCTATGCGGGGCATAACTGCCCACCGGGGCGCGATGCACGCCCATGCGTTCCACGTCGGAGGCGTAGGGAATGAACTCTTCCAGCAGTTCCGGATTAGACTCGGCCAGGCTGGACATGATTTCCTTATGCATGTTCTTGCGACGGTCCGCCATGGAAAAGAAGGGCAGCACTTTCAATCGGCACAACTTATCGTTGTCCTCAAGGAAGTCATTCAATTGTTGCAGGGTGCGCACGGACAGGGTGGTAGGGATCATGGGCACCATCAACAGGTCGGCTGCACGGAATATGTTTTCCGACACCAGAGAGATGCTTGGCGGACAATCGAGCACGATCAGATCGTACTCCTCCGACAGGGGTTGCAGCAGGCGCTGCAGTTGTTTTGTAGGTTTGTTGCGATCGTCCAGCAACAGGTCCATATGCCGGTAGGAGAAATCCGCAGGCAACAGATCCAGATTCTCGAAATCCGTTCCCTTCACCAACTCGTCTACTTCCCGTTTGCCAGTGATCAGACCCTTGGCTCCCTGTCTGATCTTGGGCTTGATGCGGAAATAAAAACTGGCGGCACCCTGCGGGTCCAGATCCCAGACCAAGGTACGGCGACCCTCTTGCGCAGCCAGCCAGGCCATGTTGATGGCGGTGGCGGTCTTTCCGACACCGCCCTTGATATTGTAGACGCCGAGAATCTTCATGGCTTCACCTCCCCATCGGCACGAAACAATGTCTTGAACATCATCCGGTGCTCCCGGGTGTCGAAATCCTTAAAGATACGGGCGAATTCAGCCCTGGCTGCCAGCTGATGTTTCGACAAGCTGCCGATCAAGGCACCCATGGCCAGCAGGGTGTCGGCCTCTACCCCCCCTTCTGCTGCCATCTGCTCCGCAAAATGCTGCAATTTGCCGCTCTGCACTTCCAGGTCCTGAAAGTTGCCCAGGTTGTCCAGCAACACTTTAATCACCTTGATCAAGGTTTTGACCTGCTTGCCCGGATACAGGCTTTCGAAAAATTCCATCAGATAGCGTAGTTTCTTGCAGCTTTTGCGCAATTCGTGCAGATCCTCCGCCGGCGACCCGTCCTCTATGGCGCGCCCTTCCTTCAGCACCCGCCGGAACATTTTCCAGATGCGCTCATCGGCAACCTCAAGGATCGGCCTGTCGGCATTGACCGATGCCGGCCTGTCCGGTGCGGGGGTCTCGAGAAAGGCGCGCCAGTCCTTGAGCAGCTTGCGAAAATGGGGTGAAGCCAGCTTACGCGACATGGCCTGCTGCTCCCCCGTATGATGCGTGTGCAAGAATTCCCGCAATGGCTCCAGGGCATCGCGCAACTGGGGCGGCAGTTCCTCCTTGTAATCGTCCAGGGACAACAGGTAGACATCCATGTCCCGAGTCGGTCCCGTGATCTGCTGAACCCAGGCGAAACCGGTCTTATAGCGCTCGACCACTTCCGGTGCGAAAACCGCTTTGATCTGGGTCAGTGCCGAGCGGGTACGACGGGTAGCGACCCGCAGGTCATGCAGAAATTCGGAATCCACGTCGTCTCGGCTGCCCTCGATATTGACTTCCAGGGTACGCAGCAGACCGAGCATGATCGTCTTGGTCGCCTGATCCGCCCGTTGCTGCGGATCCAGGGTATAGTTCAGTTTGGAGGAATAATCCCCGGGCTGCCGGCCAATGGCCTGCAGGGCTGCATCCGACAGGCTGCTGTCGCTGGTCGGCAACCACTCTGTGAGCTGCCCGGCCACCCGCTCGAAATCATCGTTATAGCCACGCACCGGGTGCAGATGGACGCGGGTACCCAGTTCACCTGCATACTCGCCATCCGCATCCAGATAACGCGCCTGCTCCCATTCCAGACGCACTACCGTCTTCTCTTCTTCGTCCAGTACGCGCAGGCTGGTGAACAGGCTCTCTATGCGCACCAAGGGCCGCAGGGTACGCATCTCCAGCACGGACTTCAGGCCGTCATGCAATGGCCCGGCGGGCAGGTCAGCGGCAAAGCCTGGTATCCCATCAAACAGCACCCGGTGTTTTACGCCGCCGTCCTTGTGCCTGCGCCAGACCAGTTCACTGTGCTTACCGTCCGTGACGGATTCGAGTACACCGCCCGCGCCATGTACACGCCAGTCAAAGGTTTCGAGAAAAACGCGTTGCAAGGACCGCTCCGGGTCCTGGGAGAACCCATGGAAACCTTCGATCCGCTGCTTCAGCGCTTCAAGCGATAATGATTCCGGGACTTGCAGTTCAATACTGGATAATGACATGGAATTAAAAGGCACCTGTTGTATGTGGTTCCGGCGTATGTTGCAGTTTTATTAACATAAACTCAACAAATTGAGTACGCCGGCCCCGTATTTGGATGAACTTTTATTGCATTGTGACAGTGTAGCTTGTGGATTCCACATTAGTGCAACAGCATGCCCGCAAAAACAGGGCCGGGTTGATCGCCACATCAACCCGATGCACGAGTTCATCATCCGCAATATGTCAATCATGGCTTTTCCACTGCCACCGCTGGTAATACAGTCTAGGGCACCAACATCCACCCATGAATCCACTCAAGAGGCGAACCATGCTGCGCGAGAATCCCCAGCCGATCCATCTGGAAGACTACCGGCCACCCAACTATCTGATCGACAGCGCCAACCTGCGCTTTGAGTTGGCGGATGCACAGACAAGGGTGCACAGCCGTCTTGAACTAAGGCGCAACTCAGTCCCAGGCGCCGATGGTGGACCGCTGCGCCTGCATGGTGAATCCCTGGACCTGCAGTCCATTTACTTGGACGGCAGGGAACTGGGCCCGGACGAATACCAGTTGGACGAGGCGGGCCTTACCCTGCCCGATGCCCCCGCGAGTTGCGTGTTGGAGACCCAGGTACTGATTCACCCGGATGCGAATACCGCTCTGGAAGGCTTGTACCGTTCCGGGCCCATGCTCTGTACTCAGTGTGAACCGGAGGGTTTCCGCCGCATCACTTATTTCATCGACAGACCGGATGTCATGGCACGCTTCCGCACCACCCTGATTGGCGACAAGGTCCGCTACCCGGTGCTGCTTGCCAACGGCAACCCAGCGGGCAGCGAAGACCTGCCGGGTGGTCTGCACTCCGCCACCTGGGACGACCCCTTCCCCAAACCCAGCTATCTGTTCGCTTTGGTGGCGGGCGACCTGCAGCAGGTGGAGGACAGGCATACCACCGCCAGCGGACGCTTGGTAAAACTCGCCATCCATGTGGAGCCTCAGAACCTGGACCGTTGCGCCCATGCCATGCTGGCCCTGAAAAACGCCATGGCCTGGGACGAGCGCGAGTATGGGCGTGAATACGACCTGGACGTGTACAACATCGTAGCGGTTAACGACTTCAACATGGGGGCCATGGAGAACAAGGGTCTCAACATCTTCAACTCCAAGTACGTGCTGGCCCGGCCGGACACGGCCACGGATACCGATTTTCAAGGCATCGAAGGTGTCATCGCACACGAATACTTCCACAATTGGACCGGAAACCGCATCACCTGCCGGGACTGGTTCCAACTCAGCCTCAAGGAGGGCTTTACCGTATTCCGCGACCAGGAATTTTCCGCCGATATGGGCTCGCGTGGGGTCAAACGCATCGAGGACGTGCGTGTGCTGCGCGCCCACCAGTTCGCCGAAGATTCCGGCCCCATGGCCCACCCGGTGCGCCCCGCCTCCTATATAGAGATTAATAATTTCTACACCGTCACCGTGTACGAGAAAGGTGCCGAAGTGGTGCGCATGCAGCGCAACCTGCTCGGCAGAGAAGGTTTCCGCCGGGCAACCGACCTTTATTTCGAACGCCATGACGGCCAGGCCGTGACTACCGATGACTTTGTACAGTGCATGGCCGACGCCTCCGGCCGCGACCTAGAGCAGTTCAAGCTCTGGTACTCGCAGGCAGGCACGCCGGAACTGGACCTGTCTTCCCGGTTCGATGCGGATACCGGTGTATACCAGCTGACGATTCGCCAAAGCTGCCCAGCCACCCCGGATCAGCCGCACAAATCCGCCATGCACATTCCCATCGCCCTGGCTCTGCTGGATGCCGACGGCAATGAACTGCCCCTTCAACTGGAGGGAGTTAATGGAAACGGACCCGGCACCCTGGTGCTGGACCTGCGCCAACCGGAGCAGGTATTCCACTTCACCGGCCTGCGGGCCGAGCCAGTGCCGTCCCTGCTGCGCGGTCTGTCTGCCCCGGTCAGGCTGAAATACCCCTACAGCGTCTCCCAGTTGATGTTCCTGATGGTCCATGACAGCGACGGTTTCAATCGCTGGGACGCGGCGCAGACCCTTGCCCAGCGTGTCATACTGGGTATGCTCGCGGAACCTGCCGCCGACCGGGTGGCCCAGGTGCCGGCGGGTTTCATAGAGGTATTCCGCCGCAGTTTCACCAGCCGCATGGACGATGCCGCCCTGTGGGCGGAGGTGCTGACCCTGCCCGCGGAATCCTATCTCGGGGACCAGATGCAGCAGGTGGACGTGGACGGCATCCATACAGTGCGCGAAGCCGTGCGCGAAAGCATCGGCCGCAGCTTGCATGCGGAATTGATCGAACTGGTGCAAGGCAGCCGGGAGGCCGGCCCCTATCGACCGGTACCGGGAGACATAGGCCGCCGCGCCTTGAAAAACCTGGCCCTGGGCTATCTCATGGCCGCCGGCAGCCGCGAGGCGGTGGACCTGTGCCTGGCCCAATATCATGAGCGCCACAACATGACCGACGTCATGGCGGCCCTCAGTCTGCTGGTGACCTCCGACGCCCCCGAGCGTGATCAGGTGCTGTCCGATTTCGAGCAACGCTGGCGCGATGACCCGCTGGTGCTGGACAAATGGTTCACGGTGCAGGCCCGCTCCCCGCGCGCCGACACCCTGATACGGGTCGAGCATCTCATGAAGCACCCGGCATTCTCCATCAAGAACCCGAACAAGGTGCGCGCCCTGATCGGGGCATTCACCGCCGGCAACCCGGTGCGCTTCCATGCCCGCAACGGCAGCGGCTATCAATTTCTGATAGATCGCGTTCTGGAACTGGACCCGCTCAACCCCCAGGTGGCCTCGCGCATGCTGCGCCAGATGTCACGCTGGCGGCGCTATGACCCCGCCCGCCAAGCTCTGATGCAACAACAGCTGCAGCGGGTACTGGCCGCACCCAAGGTATCAAAGGACATATACGAGATTGCGGCCCGCAGCCTGGAAGAGACCTGATTGAAACTATAGGGCACGGTGAAAACTGCGCTAGGGAGGACAGCCCAGCGGGAGAATATCTGGCTCCTGCCCTGCCCGCCGTTGCTCTCAGCCTATAAGCCCCATGGACCGGCGGTTTCCCCACCATCGGCTCTTCCGGCTGTGCCGCAATGGACAGGAGCATCCTGGTCCATCCCCAAACTCTCCCTAATTTCCATAAAGCAGGTTTTTCCGGGGCCTGGTAAAAGGTATTCTTACGGCCCTGATCACCAAGGCCCGGGCGATGGAAGACCTTAGGAACCGGGGATACCGATGAACTGCCTGAGATACTGGCTGCATCGGCTGGTATTGATTGGATTCCCGCAACAGGGTCCTCATGCCCACGGTTGCGCCGGATGCGCCTGTAACAGCGATATAGATTAAGCGGGATACGTCATGAACAAAGATCCAAGATCCAAAATGCAAACCCTGCCCAGGGGGGTGATGCTGAACGCCTACCCTGACAGCATTGGCCGGAAGCTGTCAGACACGGTCGAGTTGCTCAAAAGACCCGAGCTCAAGGATGCCTTTTCCCTGTTCTACATCCTTCCCACCTTTTTCAACAGCGACTTGGATCGCGGTTTTTCCGTTATCGATTACGACATCAACGGGGAACTCGTCAGCCCCCGGGATCTGGAGCAACTGAAAGATCTGGGCATCGGTTTCAAGCTCGACCTGGTACTCAACCACCTGTCCGTGCGCTCTCCGCAGTTCCAGGACCTGCTGCTGCAGGGCGACGCCTCGCCCTACAAGGACTTTTTCCTCGACTGGAACGAGTTCTGGCTCGAGCATGGCAGCATGGGACCGGACGGCAAGGTAATGCCGAATGAAGAGCATCTGGAAAAGCTCTTCATGAGAAAACCCGACCTGCCGATCCTGAGAGTGTGCTTTCCTGATGGATCCCGCAAGCTTTATTGGAATACCTTCTATCAGGAAGTAAGGTTCGTTGAAATCGCCCCACATGACTTCATCGGCATAGATGGAGTCCACTTGGAACAAGCGACGCGCATTGCATCCGCCGTTCAGAACGCCATCCATGCCAATGCCGACATGGAAGAACTGGATCTCGGGGACCTTGCACCATACAAAGAAGAGGTGCTTGCGGTCGTATGCCGTAAGCGCGAGTACCTCGGCCAGATGGACTTGAACGCACGCTCCGAGCTGGTCTGGGAGTTTTACGACGAGACCCTGCAGAAACTGCATGCTTACGGCGCCAGAATCATCCGTCTCGATGCCTTTGCTTATCTGCACAAAGAGCCCGGAGAGGCCAATTTTTTCAACCGGCCCGGCACCTGGAATTATCTGGAAAGACTGAAAGGGATCGCGGAGAAATACGAGTTGACGATCTTCCCCGAGGTCCATGCCGAATACGGCAGCGGCATCCACCAAGAAGTCGCTGAGAAAGGTTATCCCATCTACGACTTCTTTTTTCCCGGACTTGTGCTCGACGCCCTGGACCGGGGCACCAACGAGGCGTTATTGCGCTGGATGGCAGAGATCACCAGCAAGGGCCTCCAGACCATCAACATGCTTGGCTGCCATGATGGAATTCCGGTGCTGGACCTCAGAGGCAAACAGGTCGATGAGGGCTTCTCGCCGGGTCTGCTGAGCGACACGCAGATCGAAGCCACCATGGAACGGGTCATCGGCAGGGGCGGCAGGGTGAAGAACCTGTTCGGCCACGACGGCAAACAGATTGCCTACTACCAGGTCAATGCGACCTTCTTCAGCGCCCTGGGAGAGGATGAACGCAAGCTGCTCCTGGCCCGCGCCATTCAGATGTTCATGCCAGGCATACCGCAGGTGTGGTATCTGGACCTCTTCGCCGGCAGGAACGACTATGCGGCGGCGGACAATGGAGGTATCGCGGGACACAAGGAAATCAACCGCAGCAACCTCACACTGGCCGATATTGAAGACAGGCTCGAACTGCCCATCGTCCGGGACCAGCTCGATTTGATCCGGCTGCGCAACACCTCACAGGCATTCCAAGGTGAGATGAAGGCATTGGAAACGGAACCTCATCTGCTGCACATTGTCTGGCAGCACCCGCAAGCCACTGCGACATTGAAGGCCAATCTGCGCACCCACCGCTTCTCGGTGTATCAAGCCGACAGTGCGGACGAAGAGGCTCTGATGCCCTTCAAGTCTTAGGCCCTTCATAGCCAGCCTGGCACGAATTGCATCAGCAAACCCCATGGAGTACCAACATGAGAATTCTTGCAACCGATCTGGACCGTACTTTACTCCCGAACGGTAGCTGGCCGGCAGACCCCGGCGCCATCGCCCTTTTCAATGAACTCACCGAGAGGCATGGGGTGCTCGTCGTCTACGTGACCGGCAGGAACCTGAACCTGGCCGAGAGCGCGATCAAACAATACGGTATCCGATACCCCCACGTCCTCATAGGTGACGTGGGCACGTCGATCCGAAAGTATGAGCAAGGCGACTGGAAAACCCATGAGGGCTGGGAGGCCCACGTGCAAAGGACCAGCCCCAGGTGGAATGCCGGCGCGGTTCGCAGCGCCGTTGCCGGAGTGGACGGTCTGGCGGAACAGGAAAGCGAGCATTGCAGCCGGTTCAAGCAAAGCTACTATGTCGACCATGACAGAAACGATGCCGTTCTCAAGGTGGTCGATGAACGGATCAAAGGCAGGTTCGACGAAGTCATCGTCTATAGCTACGACTCCCAATCCGGCAAGGGTCTACTCGACTTCCTGCCGCAATGCGCCACCAAGCAGACTGCGCTCGAATACGTCGCCGATGGACTGGGCCTGGAAAAATCGGAGGTCGTGTTCTGCGGCGACAGCGGCAACGATGTCTTCCCGCTCACGGCGGGCTTTTCCGGCGTGCTGGTGCGAAACGCGGACGAGCAACTGGTCGCCGAGGTCAAACAGGCGGCCTATGCAAACCCTGCACTCAATGTCTACTTTGCGAAAGGCGGCTTTAAAGGCCTGAACGGCTATTATGCCAGCGGTGTTATCGAAGGTGCCTATCACTACGGGATCTTCCCTGAATCAGGCTAAACCTGATTGGCAGTAATTGCCGGTACGATGCTGCTGTATGGCACTGAGTCGGGGACACAGAGCGGGGCAATTGCTTCTCAACAACCTCATGGTACACGATGGCAAGTGCCACAGTTCTTGGCTGGATAGGGGATCATGCTGAACCCGACCCGGGCAAGCTAAACGACACTCTGTGTTACAGGCCAAAACCATCTGGCGAATAATCATATTGTTCGCAGGCTTGCTGGCTATTCCAGGCAGCTGAGGTCGAGTGTATTATCAGGATTCATTAATCAATCGGCGGGCTGCTCGAATGAAGGAACCATACCCTGCAGCCCTATATTTCACATGTCGGATCCACAGCTGAGATTCCCCACCCCTGGGTCAAAACTGGAAATAGTAGAACTCCTGGGTATCCCCGTCGCCGATCAGCACCAGGATGGCACTGATCGCAATAGCGGTGGCGAGTGCATAGTATCTTTTAGGTTGCAGTCTCTGCAGGCTCATTTCCTGGCTGGTGGGACCGAGAATCGCCACCAGGCCGGCGCCCAGCACCAAGGCCAGTTCGCCCCAGTCCAGCGCCGTCAAACCTCCACTAAAGCCATGCATGGAACTCCAGATCATACTGACCGTCGCAAAACTGTCGGCCCTGAACAGTACCGTGACCTCCACCCAGAACAGCATGGTCAGGAACCAGCCCATACCTTGCGGCAATCGCCAGCCGGCACGGGTGAAACCGGCGTTGATCAACAGTCCTATGCCGTGGGCCAGGCCCCAGGCGGCAAAGGTCCAGGCCGCTCCATGCCATAAGCCGCCCAGAAACATGGTGATCAGGACGGCCAGGATGCCGGAACGCGCCAGATAACGGCTGCGCGCCAGGGATACGAACAGATAGTCACGTAGAAAACGCGACAGGGTCATGTGCCAGCGCTGCCAAAGATCCTGCAGGGAACGGGCCCGATAGGGTGCGTTGAAGTTGATCGGCAGGGTCATTCCGAACATCATGGCGAGTCCGATCGCCATGTCCGAGTATCCGGAAAAATCGAAATAGATCTGCCAGCTGAAGGCGAATGCCGCCAGCCAGGCCTGGGTGGTACTCAATACATCACCGGCGGCGGCTGTGGCATAGGCAGGGTCCACGATGCCGGCCAGACTGTCGGCGATCAGGACCTTTTTCACCAGCCCGATGCCGAACAACACCCCGCCACGACCGATGCGCTCCCATAAGCCGTCCCGCAGGGGATCCTGGTCGAACTGGGGAATCAGTTCATGATGGCGCACGATGGGACCGGCGATGAGTTGAGGAAAAATACTCACATAGGCAGCATAGCGCAACAAGTCGTATTCACGTCCCCGGTTACGCCAGACATCCACCAGATAGGAAATCTGCTGAAAAGTATAAAAAGAGATGGCCAGGGGAAGAGTGACGGCGGCCAGGGTGAAACCGGCGCTTGCCAGTTCCCCGATATCGCCCAGCAGGAATCCGGCATATTTGAAATAGCCCAACAGCCCAAGATTGAAAGTCACTCCCAGGCAGAGCAGAGCGAAACGCCAGCGGCTGCGGCGTCGTGTGTGTACCATGGCCCGGGCCAGCAGAAAGTTCAACAGTATGGAGCCCGCCAGCAGGGGCACGTAGTCCGGGTTCCACCAGCCATAAAAAAACAGGGAGGCCAGGACCAGCCACAGCAGGGCTATGCTGCGCTGCGCTCGCTGCGAAAGCCACAGGAACAACACCAGGGTGATGGGAAGAAACAGCAGAATAAACTGCTGTGAATTAAACAACATGACGAGACAGGCGTTAGATCAGGAGGCCGCATCACTCCGGCTGACCAGAGGCAGAAGGTCTGCCAGGAGGTCGCCCAGGGTACGGGATGACTGCCCCGCCGAATCGACAATCTGGTCAAAATCCAGCACCAGATCCATGTTGTAGGCCTCGCCCAATTTTTCCTCCAGGATCATCTGGAGAGACACTACGGCCAAGGAATCGAGACCACCTTTTTCGCCGAACAGGACGGTGGACAGGGATTTTTCCAACTGCTGGCTCCTGCCCAACTCGTTGTTGAGTTCGCCAATGCTGGCGAACAGTAATTCGGTAAGACGTTCTTCCTGATTAGACATGCAGAGGTTGTCCGAGCAAGGTCATTTATCCTA
>RRYU01004496.1_pt1 | contig 26871 bp, 25 predicted proteins | sample 2162651 | NCBI WGS metagenome assembly RRYU01 (sample SAMN10267283, study PRJNA491782) | microbial mat metagenome | isolation source: biomat in the production well | place: Japan: Minami-Kanto gas field, natural gas well KTG3 | collected 2017-06 | reverse complement strand
AAAAAAAGCAAAGATATCTTTACCTGGTGGTTGCGCTATAGGTGCTCGACCGGTTGATTATCATTTAAAAGGATTTGAGATTTTAGGCGCTCAAGTTGAAGTGGAAAAAGGTTATATCGAAGCAAAAGTTAATAGATTAAGAGGTGATGATATATACTTAGATTTCCCTAGTTTGGGGGCGACTGAAAATATAATGATGGCCGCCTGCCTAGCAGAAGGAGTAACCAAAATAGAAAATGCGGCCAAAGACCCTGAGGTAGTGGAATTAGGACATTTCTTAAATAAGATGGGGGCGAAAGTTAAAGGATTAGGTACAGATATAATTGAAATAGAAGGAGTAAAAAGCTTACACGGAGTTGATTATACCATAATCCCTGACCGTATTGAGGCAGGTACTTATATGGTAGCAGCTGCCATTACAGGTGGCGAAGTTTTAATAGAAAGGGCTGATCTACTATTGTTAAAACCATTAATAGTGAAGTTGGAAGAAGCAGGAGTACGAATTGAGCTGGAAAAGAATTTGATTAAAGTAACAGGACCAGACAGAGTTAAGGCAATTGATATTAAAACTTTACCTTTTCCCGGATTTCCCACTGATATGCAACCCCAATTTATGGCTTTGTCCTGTGTAGCAAAAGGCACCAGTGTTATTACCGAGACTGTATTTGAGAAAAGATTCGTTCATATCGGTGATTTGATAAGAATGGGAGCTGATATTAAGGCAGAGGGGCACAGTGCTATTATTAAAGGAGTAAAGAAATTAAGTGCTGCTCCGGTAATGGCGTCTGATTTAAGGGGTGGAGCAGCTTTGGTATTAGCGGGTTTGGTAGCAGAAGGAACCACCGAGCTAAGCAGAATATATCATTTAGACAGAGGATATGTGAAGTTAGAGGAAAAATTAACTTCCCTGGGAGCAGATATTAAGAGAGTGAAAGAGTGAAGAGGAGGAGAAGATAAACATGCTAGGAATGGATAGAAGTCTGGGCATAGATTTGGGGACCGTAAGTGTCTTGATCTATCAGAAAGGTAAGGGGATTGTATTACAGGAACCTTCGGTGGTCTCCATTTTAAGAGATAATGGAAAAGTTTTAGCTGTGGGAGAAGAAGCTAAACAAATGTTAGGAAAGACACCTGGGAACATAATTGCTATTCAGCCTATGAAGAGCGGGGTTATTGCCGATTATGAGATAACAGAAAAGATGCTGAGTTATTTTATCAGAAAAGTTTGTGGCAATAGTAAAGTGTTCCGTCCTCAGGTTGTAATTTGCGTACCATCAGGGGGAACAGAAGTAGAAAAAAGAGCAGCCATAGAAGCAGCTATGCAGGCTGGAGCAAGGAAAGCTTATTTAATTGAGGAACCAATGGCGGCAGCTATTGGAGCTGGATTAGATATTAGCGAACCTTACGGCAATATGATTGTTGACGTGGGGGGAGGAACCGCAGATATTGCCGTTATCTCTTTAGGTGGAATTGTGGTAAGTGAATCATTAAGAGTAGCAGGTAATGATTTTGATGAAAGTATTATTAAATATATTAAAGAAAAATATAGATTAATGATTGGGGACAAAACTGCCGAAGCTTTAAAGATTGAAGTCGGTACAGCTATAGAACTAGAAGAAGAATTGCGTACTGAAATAAGAGGTAGAGATTTAGTATCCGGGTTACCAAAGAGTATTTCAATTGGTTCCAATGAAGTATTAAAAGCCATTTCTTCTTCGATTAAAAAAATAATTGAAGGAGTTAAAGCAGTTATGGAGAAAACTCCTCCTGAACTTGCTGCTGATATTGCCGATAAAGGGCTTGTTCTTACCGGCGGCGGAGCATTGTTGAGGAATTTCGATGAGTTGTTAACTGAAGTAACCGGAATACCTGCCTATTTATCAGAGAAACCAATATCCTGTGTAGCTTTAGGGGCGGGGAAGGTTCTGGATAATATTCATATTTTAAGGAGTGGATTAGTAAGTTCGTACAAGTAAATTGGTTAACAACCAATTTACTTGGGTTACCTGGTTGCTTGGTTACCTAGTTAACTGGTTAATATCAAATCAGCTAATTAGATACACTTTTATCTTGTATTTAAAATTAACAACTTGTAGTTATATTATTAACCAACTAGTTAACCATAAGGAAGGTAAAGATGAAGATAAAATTAAAAAGAAATATTATTATAATAATTTTTACCCTACTAATTGTATTTAATATAGGTGCAAATTTAACCTACTGCCAGAACCCTTTTATGCCTGTTTCAGAGATAAAATCAGGGATGAAGGGGATAGGAAAAACTGTTTTTCACGGAATGCAGATAGAAAATTTTCAGGTAGATATCATAGATATAATTAATGGCGAAGGCGGTATTGATCATTTTATATTAGCCAACTTAAGTGGAGATAAGATCGAAGAGGGTGGCGGTATTTCGACAGGGATGAGCGGTAGCCCAGTTTATATAAACAATAGACTTGTTGGAGCGGTATCTTATGCCTGGGAAATGAGCGAACACAACCTCTGTCTTATCACTCCTATTCAAGAAATGTTAGAAATATTTAATTTCCCTCATGTAAACAATCAGATCGTGTTGCAAGAATATAAAATTGATAATTCTTTATATTTTACTGAAAAAACGACAAACAAAATAATTGTGAAAAATATTTTAGAAAATAGTACTTTTCAAGAAGCAGCAGATAGAGAGGAAATTATCTTTTACCCTATAGTTTCACCGGTTATTATAAGCGGGATTAAAGGCAGATCTTTAGATAGATTAAGCAGTTCATTAAGAAAAATTAACCTTAACCCTATTCAAGGTGCTTATGGCATAGAGAAAATTAACCTTCAAGATGTAGGAGAAAAACCTTCCAGTAAAATAGAAGCAGGTTCCGCTATAGGGATACAATTAACTCGGGGAGATGTAAATATTACCTCAATCGGTACTGTTACTTATCGAGAAAGAGATAAGATTTTAGCTTTAGGGCATCCTTTTTTGAAAAAAGGTGAAGTTTCTTTCCTTCTTTCTGCGGTATACGTTTATCACAGTTTTCCCAATATAGTAATGCCCTTTAAATTAGGATCTCCTTTAAATTTAGTGGGGAAAGTTGTTCAGGACCGAGAGGCAGGTATATTGGGGATATTGAATTCTTATCCTTGGATTATTCCGCTTAAAGTACAAGTCACAGATGTTAATTCAAGATTATCCGGTCAGATGGAAGTCCAGATAATAAATGATTATGATCTATTAGAACCGTTGGTATCTAATATAACTGTGCAGGCAATAGATGATGCTCTGGATAGAATAGGGGCAGGAACTGCTCAGGTAGACATAGAAATAAAAGGGAAGAAAGAGGGACTGGAATTATTTCGGGAAAATATGTATTATAGTCCGGATGATATAGCTGTTCAAGCCATCACTGAGATACCGGAAATTATTGATTTGGTGGTAAACAATTATTTCGAAGAGGTAAATTTAACCGGGATAAATATCAACATTAAAATAGACAGTAAGAAAAAAATTAGTAGGATAGAGGAAATTTCATTGGCAGATTCCTCTATTAAACCAGGGGATTACCTTGAAGTAAAAATTATAATAAGACCTTTTCGGGGAGATTTAATTGAAAAGGTGCTGAATATTCATATCCCTTCCGATACGCCTTCGGGTGAAGCATTATTAATAGTAAGGGGAGGGGGAGAATTAGGTAATCAACAAGAAGAGGTCGCCGATGACAGCAAACAGGACTATAAAAGTTTAGAAGAGATTCTTAAGGGTATTATTGATAAACCAAGAGGCAATCAAATTATTGGTGAAGTTATAATTTATTCGAACGAGTTTTCCAATGAGGAAGAGACACAAAAAGATAGTTTTGAAGAAAAAGAAGACAAAGAAGATCTAATAATCTCTAAAACTGAAATCGATATGATTGTTGAAGGATATATAGAATTAGATTTTACAATATTAGAAGAACAAACGAATATTTAGTATATTTTATTTAATTATCAAATTAACCAATTCGCCAATTAATAGGTAAATTGGTAAATTGGAAGGTAAAGATGAAAATAGTAGCCCTAATCGCAGCTGCGGGTAAGGGAAAAAGGATGAATGCTAGAATAAGCAAACCCTTCATTCCAATTTCTGGTAAACCAATTTTAGCCTATACTATTGAGAAATTTGAAAAATGTAAATTTATTGATAAAATATTTCTCATAGTAAGCACTGAAGAAAAGGAGATGTGTCACAAAGATATAATATCAAAATACAATTTTTCTAAAGTTCAAAAATTAGTGGATGGAGGGGAAACCAGGCAGGATTCAATATATAATGGCCTTAAGGCGTTGGATAAGAATACAGATATAGTAGTGATTCACGATGGTGCTCGTCCTTTAATTGAAGAATATATCATCCAGAATTCAGTTGAAAAAGCACAGGAATATGGAGCAGCTATTACCGTTATTCCCATTAAGGATACAGTAAAAAAAAGCAAAAATAATTTTTTTATAAGCAAAACTCTTAACCGAGAAGAGATATGGAGAGCCCAAACCCCTCAAACTTTTAAATATGATATAATATTATCTGCCTATAATCAGGCTTATAAAGATAAATATTTGGCTACAGACGATGCCTCAATTGCAGAAAGATACGGGCATAAAGTAAAGCTAATAATAGGTTCAGAGGAGAATATTAAAATAACTACTCCCTTCGATATAATTGTGGCTGATATTTTTTTAAAGAAAGGATTTGGATTTAAATTTAAATTATGAATAAAATTGAAATAGACAGCTATTCCAAGATAAATCTGACTCTAGATATATTGGGGAAACGTCAGGATGGATATCATAATATCGAAACCATAATGCAATCCATTAACTTAGCCGATAGAATAAGCATTAAAGGAGGAGGAGAAGGGATAAAGATTAGATGCAATCATCCTCTAGTTCCCATCGATTCTCAGAGCTTAACCTATCGAACTGCAGAAAAGATTCTTGATCGATACAGAATAACAGTTGGAGTAAAAGTAGAAATTGATAAAAAAATACCTTTATCCAGCGGAATGGCAGGTGGATCTGCTAACTCTGCCTCTATTTTAGTAGGAATAAATAAACTCTTTGATTTGAACTTAAGTAATAATGATTTAAGAGAAATAGGGGAAGAATTGGGAATGGATATCCCTTTTTGCATACAAAACGGTACTGCTCTTGCTTATCATAAAGGCGAAAAAGTAACTCCTTTGCCCTTTATAAATCCACCCTTATGGGTTATCGTAATAAATCCGGGTTTTGAAATACCCACCGAATGGGCTTATAAAAATCTTGACCTGGAACAGGCTAAGAAGGAAAAAAACAATACCAGTGCCATGATTAAAGCCCTAAAAGAAAGGGAACTTCAGGGAATTGCAAGAAATCTTTATAATTCTTTCGAAGGGTTAATAATCAAAGAATATCCGGAAATTGGAAAAATTAAAAACAGATTGATAGAAGCGGGTGCTTTGGGAGCTCTTATGTCCGGAAGTGGTCCTACAGTTTTCGGAATAGCTCAAAATAAAGAACAGGCATTGAAGATTTACGAAAAATTAAAATCAGAATATAAATTAATCTGGGTAGTGCATACTGTTTAGTTAGTTGGTTAGTTAGTTAACTAGTTGGCTGTTTTGTCAGTCAACCTGCTATTTCTTAATTAACCAATTAACCAATTAACCATATAACTAAGTAACTAATAGTGAGGTAAATTCATGCGAATAGGTTTTGGATATGATGTTCATCCTTTAATTTTTGAGAGAAAATTAACATTAGGAGGAGAAATTATTCCTTATCAAAAGGGTTTAGATGGACATTCAGATGCTGATGTCTTAATTCATTCCCTGATAGATGCATTATTAGGTGCAGCAGGGGAAGGAGACATCGGTCAGCATTTCCCGGATAACGATGAGCAATATAAAGGTGTTTCCAGTCTGAAGTTATTGGAAAATACTTGTGAAATATTAAAAAGGAAGAAACTTACTATAAACAATATAGATGTTTCTGTAGTGTTAGAAGAACCACGGATTGAGCCATTTATTAGGAGCATGAAAAATAATATTGCACAAGTTTTAAAAATATCTTCTGAAAAAGTAAATGTTAAAGCAACAACTAATGAGAAGATGGGGTTTATTGGAAGAAGAGAGGGCATTGCTTCCTATTGTGTGGTTAATTTAAACGAGTAAATATTTTTTATAAGAGGGAGGATAATAATAATTATGAAGAAGGAAGAAGAAGCAAGAGATGAGAAAATCGAAAAAAACGGAGAGATAAAAGATAAAAAGGCACAGGAAGAAGAAAAAACACAAGAAGAACAGTTTAAAGAGCCTGATTTACCCGTTCTTTTTGTTTGGTTTATAAGTATGTTAAGCGGAAAGACTTGGGAGTATTTGGGTCTTATTATGAGCCCCGAGACCAAAGAAATAAATAAAGATTTAAAAAAAGCCAAAATTACTATAGATTCGATTGCTTTTTTATATGATCAGATTAAAGATTGTTTAAACCAGGAAGATTTTAAACGGATCGAAAATTTATTGGCAAATTTAAGAATGAATTATGTGGAGAAGTTGAAAGAATCATAAGATCAAGGAATATTAACAAGAGAAAAGCGGGGAGGATGCAAGATAATGAAAAAATATTTTCATAGAACCGGTCTAAGTTTATTGGTACTATTTATAATCTTAATTCTGGTTAATATAGTAATTTATGCTCAGGATTATCAAACCTATTATAAAAATGGGTATGAATATTTTCTTCAGGAAAAATATGAGATGGCAGAACAAAGTTATAAAAAGGCAATAGAACTGAGCCCTGATTTTGAGAATGCCCATTACTGGTTGGGAAAAGTATATAAACAGACCGGTGATTACAATCAAGCGATACAACAATGGAAAGAAGTTTTAAGAATAAATCCCGGGAATCAATATGCCTTTCAGAATTTAACAGGCAGCTTTAAGAGCACTTCACGGATTCAATCAGATAAAGCAAATGATTATTTAGGTGAGGGAATTAAGATAATTGGAAATCCGGAAGAATATCTTTTCAAAGAAAATGCTCCTTCTGTAAATAATTTATTAACTGCTCTCCCTTATTTTAGAAGAGCAGCCGGCATAGAACCGAATCTATTAGAAGTTTTTTACTGGATAGGTGAAACTTATCGGGTTTTAGGAGAAAAAAGCACCTGGCAATTTAATAGCTTAGCTATAGAAAATTATAAAAAAGTTATCGACATAGAAACAGCCTCTAATCCAATTTCCTTTGAACATCCCTCACCATATTGGCGTTCTTATGTGCAATTAGCCAAAATTTATAGTTACTTGGGATTAAAGGATAAAGAGGACAAACTGTGGATTCAGTTGGAGAATGCAAAATCACTCCCTTACAAACAAGTTTTAGAAAGAAATGGATATTTTGGTTTTAACTATCCTTCACGAATAGAAGTCAGCTTTAAAGATGGGGACAGGATAGAAAATTGGATATATTCGGAGAAGGATATTACTTTTACTGTAATTAATGGAGAAGTAGAGGGCAAAAAAGAGAAAGAACCCGAACAGAGCGAAATAGAAACAAAAGCAGAAGAAAGCATACCGGAAGAGAAACTACAACCATAATTTAGTTAGCTAGTTAGTTGGTTACCTGGTTAATTAGTTAAGGATTTAGGATTAAATCAGCTAACTGAATTAACCGGTAGACCAATAAGCCGGTAGGTTAAATTGAGTTGTAACTTCCTGTTTAACCAAATAACCAATTAACCAGGTAACTAATTAACCAACCAGGGAGGAAGAGTAATTTTTAAAGATAATGGGAAAATTAAACGTTTGGGAATAATGGGTGGAGTATTTGATCCAATACATTACGGACATTTATTTACTGCTGAAGAGACAAGGGTTGAATTTAAATTAGATAAAGTTATATTTATACCCTGTCGCCAGCCAGCCCATAAAAGAGAAAACGATATATCTGATCCTGAACATAGATATTTAATGACAGTCCAGGCTACCAGTAACAACCAATTTTTTGAGGTATCTAAGGATGAACTCAACAGGCCAGGACCTTCTTATTCCATAGACACTGTCGAAGAGTTATTAAAGAAATATAGCCATAGAGTAAAGATATTTTTTATTACCGGAGCTGATGCTTTTCTAGAAGTAGATTCCTGGTATAGAAGCGAGGAATTAATCAAGATTTGTCAGTTTGTGGCTGCAACCAGACCGGGGTATGATCTAAATAAATTAGACCCAAAATTTAAAAAAATTATTGAAATTATGGAAATTCCTGCCTTGTCCATATCTTCTACCGACATTAGGAGAAGGGTTAGAGAGGGCAGAAATATTAAATACTTAGTTCCTTACGAAGTAGAAAAATATATCTATAAAAAAGGATTATATTGCCAGAAGTCTCTTCGGGGTAAGAGGTAGGAGAAAAGAATGGATATAAATTTGTTAAAATCAAGATTAAAAGAGGTAATGAGCGAAGAAAGATATGAACACTCAGTTAATACCTCTGTAGTAGCTCGCAGGTTGGCTATAAAGTATAATTATGATCCAGATAAAGCAGAAATAGCCGGACTGTTGCATGATTGCGCTAAAGATATAGATTATGAAATTTTGGAAAAGATGATTTTTGAATATAATATAAATGTGGATAAAATTATTCAAAGAATTCCAAAATTATTGCATCCTTTAGCAGGAGCAGCTATTGCAAAAAAAGAATTTAACATTCAAGATCCGGTTATTTTAAATGCAATAAAAGCACATAGTACCGGTATAGCTCAAATGTCCATTTTAGATAAGATAATTTATCTTAGTGATAAGATTGAACCTTTAAGGGATATGCCAGGAGTGGAAGAAGTAAGAAAAATAGCGGAAAAAGATCTGAATCAGGCCGTGTTAATGGCTCTGGATATGGGATTGCTATATCTGATCAGTAAAGGTTTATTAATTCATCCTGTTTCTATTGAAGCCAGGAATAATATCCTAAGCAAGGTGGTTTTTGTTTAATGTATGAAAATAGCACAGGGAATAGGATAAGAAAAAACAAAGCAAGAGGGTTGAAAAGGAAAAAAGAAAAAAAAGTAGTGTTAGTTGTATTTTCAGTCATATTTTTGGTTATCCTAATTTTTCTATTAAAATATTTTGGGATATTCCCCTTCACCTCCGATATATTGTCATATAATAGAGTGAATATATTAATTGTCGGATGTGACGAGATTGAAAATCACGGACGAGCGGATACTATAGTCTTTTTAAGCATTTCCCCCAAGACTAAAGATGCACTTATCTTATCTATTCCCAGAGATACCAGAGTTGAGATCCCGGGAAGAGGAATGGATAAAATAAACCATGCCTATGCCTTTGGAGGAGTAAAGTTGATATCTAAAACGATTAGTTTATTTTTAGATATACCGATTCATTTTTATGCAGTAGCAGATTTTTATGGTTTTGTTAATATTATTGACCAGTTAGGCGGAGTAGAAATCGATGTAGAAAAAGAGATGCATTATGTGGATAAAGCAGGAGGAGTGGAAATAAATCTTTCTCCGGGGAAACAAATGTTAGATGGCGAAAAATCTTTGCAGTATATAAGATTTAGGCACGATAGATTGGGTGATTTAGGTCGAATAAAAAGGCAACAAAAATTAGCCCTGGCAGTAATACAAAAAATGATGAATTTTGATTCTATCAGCAAGATTCCGCAAATATCTGAAGAGATGAAAGGATATATAAACACTGATATAAAAGTACAAGATGCTATTGCCTTAGCAAACTTATTTAAAGGTGTAAATCAAGAAAAGTTTAAGGTCGAAACTATCCAGAGTGCACCGGTTTACATTGATGGAATCAGTTATTTAGAACCAAACGTGGAAGAAGTTCGACAAAGAGTGAAATCACTGATCTATGGTGAAAATAGTGGTATGAAAGTCGAAGTGTTAAACGGAAATGCTATGCCAGGTATTGCCCATAAAATAGCTGATGATTTAGAATTACAGGGATTTGAAATAGTAAATATTGGTAATGCCGATAATTTTGATTACGAAAAAACTAAAATTATAGTATATTCAAAAAAAGTAAGCTTAGACAATGAATTTAAAAAATTATTTAAAGATTTTGAAATTGTTAAAGAATATCAAACCAATAATGAACTAGATTTAATTATAATATTAGGGAAAGATATGGCAGATTAGTCGTTAGCTGGTTAGTTGGTTACCTGGTTAATTAGTTAAGAAATCAATACAAAGCTGATTATAACACGCCACTATCCAACTAATTACCTAAGATAACTGGTAAGTTCAGCAACTGGAGGATTTTATAAGTTCTGAGTTTTGAATTATGATTTTTCGCTTTTAGTTTTAACTTTTATCTTAATCAACTGGATTTAATTATAACTTGTAACTTGAAATCTATTAAACTAATTAACCGGTTAACTAGGTAACTATTTTAACGCGATACGATTCACGAGATACGAGATACGAACTTGGCTTCTATTTTCTTTACGATATACTATATACGATATACGATATACTAAAAGAAGGGAGGTGTGTTTTTGAATAAAAGTTCATTGGCTATCGCAAAAATGGCTGCAGTCGCTGCTGAAGAAAAAAAGGCAAAAGATACAGCAATATTAAAAATAAGTAACTTAACTTTAATTGCGGATTATTTTGTAATCACCAGCGGTGATTCGGAACCTCAATTGAAAGCAATAAGTAATTTCGTTATGAGAAAATTTAAAGAAAATAAAATTAAATTATTGCATTATGAAGGTAAACCCCAGACAGGATGGATATTACTAGATTATGGTGATGTAATAGTTCACATATTTTCTAAAGAGAAAAGGGATTTTTACGACCTGGAATATATCTGGCAGGAAGCAAACAAGGTTCGCTTATCAAAGGGAAAGAATATATCAAAGGAGGATAAACAATGAGTGCAAGTGAAGAAGGCAAAGGGAATTGGATTTTTGGGTTAATAATACTAGCTGTTGGGGTTATATTTATAGTTGAAAATTTTACTAATTTAGAGATATGGGGAAGAGTTTGGAACCTTTGGCCAATAATTTTACTTATTTGGGGAATTAAAGAAATATGGCAAAATAAATCTATTTTCTTTGGAATAATATTGATAGCAATTGGAGGCCTCTTTTTAGCGAAATATTTTTTCGATTTTGTGATATCAGATAGTATCTGGAAATATTGGCCAATATTGATAATTGCTCTGGGAATTGACCAAATTTTTAAATCTTTTGGAGGGGTTAGAGCTAAAGCTAAGAGGAAAATGAAAGAAGAAGAAATATAATTACTTTATGTCTGATACCTCTTCTCGTCGCCGTTGTTTCTTCTTTTTTAACCTTTTAATTTCTACCAAAAGGACTATAGCCCCTATACACAGATTAAAATAAAAGACGATTACCCTCCATGCCCCCACAAAGAGACCCAAAAGGTGAAGAGGGACAAAGAAAGAAAATAATGAGGCAAAACCCACTTCTGCTGTCCCACTGCCACCGGGAGTAGGCATAAAGGGCAGAATAAAATAAAATATAACTTGCATTGCCAATATATGGGAAAGGTTGAAATGTAGATTAAATCCTCTAAGAAGAAGGGGAGCTATCAGAAAAAAAGTACCCCAATAGATGATCGTGTATAGAGTAGATAATAATAGTTTGATCCAATTTTCTTTTAATAGAGCAAAACTCTTCTGGAATTCTTTGATTTCTAGAATTACTCTATTAAATAAGTGCGATATTTGTTCTTTTTTTGAAAATTTCAAGATACAGGGCAAATTTTGAATTTTAAAAATTATTCTTAATGTCTTATCGGGATATTTTGCCGTCAGGATAAATAAAAAGAGAAAAAATAGGGAAATTAGTATGGCTCCATTGATAAGAATTGCCGAAAGAATGGTGTAATCAGTAAGTGTTCTTTTAAAGCCGAAAAAGATAATAGGAGCAAAAATAGAAAATACCAAAGTCTTAATCAGGGGCATAATGGTAGCAACCATAGTAGCTTTACCCAAGGTCATTTTATTTTTTATATTTTTATTAAAGAGATATATTTGAGCAGGCAAAGTGCCCGAGAAAAAAGGGGTTATGCCACCTGCAAAATTACTAATATAGTATGTTTTTAAGGCTTCGGGAAATGTAATTTTTTCATTAACTAATTCTACTGCCATTTTTATCCTGAGAGCATCTATCGCTGCTGCAAAAATCATCAGAATAAAAGCGAAGAAAAGATATTTTTTATTAATATAAGATATGCTTGTCCAGGTATATTGGTTAGTAGTAAAAAAAGTGATTATTAAAATAGCTATAATTCCAACAACCAAGGAAATTGCTAATCTTTTAAGAAATCTTTTTTTATCTAAAATCAACTCGTTCAAATGGTCGTTCACTCCTTTGTTTGTAATTCACTAATTAATTAATTCACGGATCCACCAATTTACCAATTTTCCAACTAATTTAGTTAGCCAGTAAACCGGTTTACCAGTCTACCAGTCACCCTATCCTACCGGTCTTCCGGTCAATAGGACAGGTAACATATTATTGATTCCTTTCTTTTAATTTGCAACCTGAAACTTACAAATTAAAGTATAACATGTTTCTATTTATATTTAAAATTAATAAAAAAGTATCGAGTTAAGAAAGAGAAAAAGAAATAAAATAAAACTAGCATTCTTCTTTTTATCTAACTACCCCGCTAAAATTTACACTAGCTAAGAGGAATTTTTTCAAAAATGTTACCAATTATTATATTTTAGAGTATAATAATTGAAGTATCAATTAGAATATTAAATTATTTAAAAGGGTGATTAATTAATGAGAGGAACCATAGTAAATGTGATTGCTATTTTTTTGGGGTGTTCACTGGGATATATTTTAAAGAGTAAATTTCCGGAAAAGATTGGGAAGATTGTAATGCAAACCTTAGGATTAGCTTCCTTATTAATTGGTATGCAGATGGCTCTTAAAACTGATAATATATTATTGCTGATATTCTCTCTGGTAATAGGTGCGGTAATCGGAGAGATAATGGGCATTGAGGAAGGACTGGAAAGATTTGGGGAAAGAGTTAAGAAAAAAATTAAAAACAATACTACCTCTGAAAGATTCGTGGAAGGATTTGTAACCGCAAGCTTATTATATTGTGTAGGTTCTATGGCTATAATGGGTGCCCTTAAAGAAGGGTTGAGTGGTAATCCGGACATACTTTATACTAAATCATTATTGGACGGTCTCACCTCCATTGCTTTTACCGCTGCCATGGGGATAGGGGTGTTCTTTTCTGCAATTCCGGTTTTTTTATACCAGGGTGGGATTACTCTGCTAGCCCGGCTAATTAAAGACTTTCTTTCGCCCGAGGTAATAAACGAGATGACTGCAGTGGGTGGAATTTTAATATTAGGAATAGGCTTTGGATTATTGGAGATAAAAAAGATTAAGATAGGAAATTTGTTACCTGCCATCCTAGTGGCCGCTTTTTTATCTGCAATTATTAACTAAAAAACCTGACAGGGGACGATTCTCTGGCAGGTTCTATAAAGTTAAATATTTTGAATTCATTGATTAATAAATCGCATAATTGTTTAATCAAGTAAATTTATTACAGTAAAACCGAATCAATATAGAATATTGAATGTTATAGCTATTAGTAAATTAATTTACAATATTGGAGGCAGAACAGGATGCAAAAAAAGACCATTAAAGATTTCAATAAAAACCAATTAGAAGACAAAAGAATTTTGGTAAGAGTTGATTTTAATGTACCTCTAAATGAAGAATTGAAAATTACCAATGATGCAAGGATAAAGGCCGCTCTTCCTACTATTAAATATTTAACTTCTAATCGAGCCAAAGTAGTACTAATGAGTCACCTGGGTCGTCCCAAAGGTAAGGTAGTAGAGAAATTAAGGCTTGACCCCGTGGCACAGAGATTGAGTGATCTGTTAGGGCAGAGAGTTAAAAAATATAATAATTGTATAGGCAAAGAAGTAGAAGAAGAAGTGATGAAGTTACATCCGGGTGAAGTGGCATTGTTAGAAAATTTAAGGTTTCATCCTGAGGAAGAAAAAAATATTTCGAAATTTGCTAATAGTTTGGCCAAATTAGCTGATTTTTTTGTAAACGATGCTTTTGGTGCAGCTCATCGAGCTCACGCTTCTACTGTTGGTGTACCCAAGATTTTACCATCTTGCGCTGGATTTTTAATGGCCAAGGAAATAGAGGTATTAAGCAATTTGTTGGAGAAACCCGAAAATCCTTTTGTAGTGGTATTGGGAGGAGCAAAGATATCTGGAAAAATTGAAATTATCCGGAATTTATTGGATACCGCAGACAGAATATTGATAGCTGGAGGGATGTGCTATACTTGTTTAGCTGCCTTAGGGTATGAGGTAACTAATTTGCTATTAGAAGAGTATGATTTAGAAATAGTAAAAAAAATGTTAAAGAAGGCCAAAGAACAGGGAGATAAAATAATTTTGCCGGTTGATTTGGTAGTAACCAAAGAGTTATCAAAATATGCGGAGAGTAAAGTGGTAGTAATAGAGGATATTCCGAAAGATGTAATAGGAGTAGATATAGGCAACAAATCTATTGCCCTATTTGAAAAAGAGATTAAAAAGGCAAAGACAGTATTTTGGAATGGACCAGTGGGGGTATTTGAGATAGAAAAATATGCCAGGGGAACAAATAAAATTGCAAAAATACTAGCAGATATGCAGGGGAAAGCTGTGACTATAATTGGCGGTGGAGATTCTATTGCCGCGATCGATAAAGCGGGATTAACAGAGAAGATGACTCATATCTCTACCGGTGGCGGAGCTTCATTGGAATTTTTAGGCGGGAAAAGGCTTCCTGGAGTAGAGGCCTTACCAGGAAAATAATATTAATGATACAGGGGCAATTTTTGAATTTTTTGAGTCATTCTTTGCCAGTGAGTCCCTCTCCAGTAATATTTTTTACACGAAGGACAATAGACAAATCTGTTTTGAGTTGAGAATACGTAAGGAGGAACATGATTTTTAACTTCTTCTTTATCGACATCTTTGGTGGGGGTATTACACAGAGAACAACGTGAAAATATTTTTGAATTAAGATCAATTTTTAACTTTAATCCTTTTATTATCCCTGCTAATTGTTCTTCCCAGTGGTCACTCCTTACAAACAAGAAATCACAGATGTTTCGCCTTTTAATTAGATTAGCGTCTCTGGTGAGTAGTATCCTGCCTTCTTGCCGAGCAGTTAAAATGAGAGATAAATCATCATCGAAGGAAGGATAAGAAGTATCGTAGCCAACGATGCGCAGCCATTTAACTAATTTACCCAACATTTTATCGGCTAAGAATTTTATTTCCTCTTTTTCTTCTTTCATTTCTTTTATATTGATATTTTCTTTCATTTTTCTATATAGAATTTATGTTTAGAATATTTACGTTCTTTTTTTAAACTTATTTACCAAATAATTGTTAATTAAATAAAAAATTATCTCTAAATTATTATATCACGTTATTACCAAGTTACCTAGTTACTTAGTTATCTAGCCGTTAACATATAATTAGCGTATAGCGGGTAGCGCTTAGCATATAGTTCTAAATTAATAAATTATTTATACGAATTAAATTAAAAACTTAAAGTGAAAAGAGAAAAATTCCACCCACGCCTAAACGCTATTCGCTATACGCTCTAAACATTATAACCTATATACTAAATACGATATACGATATACGAGAGAGCTTGACAATTTAGACGTTTAGTTATATTATTATTATACCCCCATAGGGTATAATATAAATATAGGATAGATTGTTATCGTAATGAATGATTCATACTTTACTCAATTAGAAAAAATAAAAATATTGAGTCGATTAAAAAGGATAGAAGGTCAAATCAGGGGCATCCAGGGAATGATTATTGAAGAAAGACCATGTTCGGATATTATGGTACAAATGGCAGCAGCTAAATCAGCCCTCAATCAAGTAAGTAAAATTATTTTAGAGAATCATGTTAATTCCTGGTTTGAGTCATCTGTTTCTTCTGATGATATTTCCCAGGAAATGGTTGCTGAAGTTATGGATCTGATATTAAGGTTTGTAAAATAAAAAGCAATTATTAAATTAGGTAAATTTAGCAAAATCAATAATTTATGAGCCAAAATAAATAAACAAAAAAAATTCAAAGAAGATCTATTTTCTGACTTTTAGATCAATTGTAGAGCTTAATTGAGTTAATTGACAATTATTTATACTATAAATTACAATTTACATGAAACTCAAACAAGTGGGAAATATTAAGAAGTATTGGAGGAAAACTAAATACAAATGTTATGTCAAGTATGCAAGAAAAATGAAGCTACCATAAATTTTACTAAAATAGTTGGTGGACAAAAAACAGAGATTCATCTATGTAAAGATTGTGCCCCATTCTTTAGTGATAAACTTTCCATATTTCCTATTCCTCACTTTGATATTAATGATCTTCTGACCGGTCTATTAAATGCTATAGACCTATACCGTAAAGAGGAAGGAATTAATGTGGGTAAAGAGGTAAAGTGCAGTAATTGTCTTTTAACCTATGAGGAGTTTAAACAATCTGGGAAATTAGGTTGCAGTGTATGTTATCACGATTTCAGAGAACAGCTAACTCCTCTTTTAAGAAGATTACACGGGAACAGTGAACACGTGGGAAAAATTCCCCAACACTCTAAGGGCAAATTAAATAAAATAGGAAAAATCAAACAACTAAAGAAGAAATTGCAGGAGTCGATATTAAAAGAAGAATACGAGAAAGCGGCTAAGACAAGAGATGAAATATTGAAACTTGAAGGGGTATTTAAGAAAAAAAATGCAAAATAAAAATAAAAACCCAATATTACAAAACCTAAAAAAATCTACAGCTGAATGGACCAATGGGCAAGGTCCTTTATCTGATATAGTAGTGAGCTCAAGAATAAGATTGGCTCGAAACGTGGAAGGTATTCCTTTCCCCCCAAGGGCTGAACAGGACGAACTAAAGAAAATATTTATACTTAGTCAGCAGATTACAGAAAAAAGTACACTTTTTAAGGATTCTAATTTGCTGTTATTAGATGAGTTAACTCCCCTGGAAAGTCAATTTTTAGTTGAAAAACATCTAATTAGCATCTATCATGCTCGCGAGAAACGCCTTTATAGGGGTTGCGCTTTTAATCAAAAAGAATCATTGAGTATAATGATTAACGAAGAAGATCATTTTCGAATTCAATATTTACTCCCTGGATTACAATTAAGTAATATTTGGAAGCTCATAAATAAAATCGATGATGAAATTGAAAAAAAGGTAACCTATGCCTTTAGCGAAAAGGAAGGATATTTAACTTCCTGTCCTACTAATGTAGGAACCGGAATGAGAGCTTCCATAATGTTACATTTACCGGCGTTAGTAATGATAAATGGTATAAATGATATATTAAAAGCCATATCTAAAATAGGTTATGTGGTAAGAGGATTTTATGGAGAGGGAACAGAAGTAATGGGAAATTTATTTCAGATTTCCAACCAAATTACTTTAGGTCTTTCTGAAGAGGAAATTATTGACAATTTGGAAAAAGTTAATCAACAGATAATAAATAAGGAACAGAAAGTAAGAAAAGATCTATTATCTAATTCTAGAAATCAGGTAGAAGATCAAGCCTGGAGAGCCTATGGTATCCTGAGTAGTGTTCGCATTATATCTTCTGTAGAAGCAATGGAACTCCTGTCTAAATTAAGATTTGGAGTAGAATTAGGCTTAATTCCTGATTTAAATTTAGGAACTATAAATAGATTAATGTTATTGATTCAACCGGCGTATTTGCAAATGTTATCTGGTAAGGACTTAGATCCTTTCAACAGAGATTTAAAAAGAGCGATGTTGATTAGAAATAAATTAGTTGTTAGTATATAGTAATCGTATTTCATATATCATGAGAAAAAGGTAGGAAACCGAAGAAAATCGTATCTCATATTCTAATTTATAAAATAAAATTATTTACTAAAAAAGAAAGGTGTGTTGAATATAATGTTTAAAAGATATACCGAAAAAGCCAAGAAAGTGGTAATGATAGCTCAAGAAGAAGCAATTAATCTGAATCATGATTATATAGGAACCGAACATATTCTTATTGGTTTAATAAAAGAAGAAGAAGGAATCGCCTCCCAGATTTTAAAACAATTAGGGGTGAATGCGGATAAAGTGATAGAAGAGGTAGAGCAGTTAGTTGGAAAAGGCGAATATCAACAAGTTGGTGAAATTACTTTTACTCCCCGATCGAAAAAAGTTTTAGAATTAGCTTCTCAAGAAGCAACTCAATTAAAAAATAATTACATCGGCACCGAACACATATTGTTGGGTTTAATAAAAGAAGGAAGTGGAGTGGCGATTAGAATTTTAAGTGATTTAGGAGTTAATCTGGATAATATGTATTCAGAGATTATGAAAGTGCTAATGGAAAGTAAATCGCAAGGTTTTCCATCTGCTACAGAAAAAAGAACAGCCAAGACCACCGCCCTAGATGAATTTGGAAGAGATTTAACTACCTTGGCCAGAGAAGATAAATTAGACCCGGTTATTGGCAGGAGCATGGAAATCCAGAGAGTAATACAAATTTTAAGTAGAAGAAAGAAAAATAATCCCTGCATAATAGGGGAGGCTGGAGTAGGAAAAACAGCTATCGTGGAAGGCTTGGCTCAAAAAATTGGTAATAGTGATGTCCCAGAAATATTAAAAAATAAAAGAATTATCTGCCTTGACTTAGCTTTGATTGTTGCTGGCACAAAATATCGAGGTGAATTTGAGAAGAGATTAAAGAAGATTGTCAAGGAGGTACAGGATTCAAATGATATTATATTATTTATTGACGAAATTCATACTTTGGTTGGTGCCGGAGCAGCCGAAGGAGCGATAGATGCTTCTAACATATTAAAACCTGCTTTAGCAAGAGGGGAGCTTCAAGTTATCGGGGCAACTACTTCCGTTGAATATCGAAAGTATATAGAAAAAGACGCCGCTTTGGAGCGCAGGTTTCAACCTATTTATATTTCTGAACCCTCAATAGAAGAGACTGTAAAAATATTACAAGGACTTAGAGATAAATATGAAGCCCATCATAAGATAAAAATTACCGCTGAAGCATTGAAGGCGGCAGCTCATCTATCAGCCCGTTATGTCTCAGGCAGATTTTTGCCGGATAAAGCTATTGATCTGGTAGACGAAGCCTCTTCTCGAATTAAATTACAAAATACTATTTCTCCGCCTGATATGAAAGAAGTGGAAATTAAATTAAGCAAGATAAAAAAAGAAAAAGAATCAGCAGTAAAGCTGCAGGAATTTGAAAAAGCGGCTCACTTACGAGATGATGAAAAGAAGTTAGAGTCTGAACTCAGGAAAGTGAAAGAAAAATGGGAGAAGGGGAAAAGAAAGCATAAAATAGAAGTGACAGAAGAGGATATTGCAGAAATTGTTTCCAGTTGGACCGGAATTCCAATTTTTTCGCTTAAAGAAGAGGAAACACAAAAATTACTTCGAATGGAAGACGTATTACATAAAAGGATAATAGGACAGGATGAGGCTATAATATCTATTTCGAAAGCCATAAGAAGAGCCAGGGCTGGCATGAAAAATCCTAAGCGTCCCATTGGTTCTTTTGTATTCTTAGGTCCTACCGGAGTTGGTAAAACAGAATTAGCCCGCACCTTAGCTGAATTTCTCTTTGGTGATGAAAATGCCCTAATCAGTTTAGATATGTCCGAATACATGGAAAAATTTGCTGTTTCCCGATTGGTTGGAGCACCTCCCGGTTACGTTGGATATGAAGAAGGAGGTCAATTGACCGAAAAGGTAAGGAGAAAACCTTATTCGGTAGTATTGTTAGATGAAATGGAAAAAGCTCATCCTGATGTTTTTAATATTTTACTGCAGATCTTTGAAGATGGCAGGTTGACAGATTCCCAGGGAAGAGTAGTAGATTTTAAAAATACCGTAATCATTATGACTTCCAATGTGGGAGCAACTTTAATTAAAAAAGGAGCTACTTTAGGATTTAGAGGAGCAAATGATTCTGAGGAGATATCTTATAAGGAAATAAAGGGTAGAGTAATGGGAGAATTAAATAAGACCTTTCGGCCGGAATTCTTAAATCGTATTGATGAGTTGATAGTCTTTAAATCTCTTAACAGAGAGGAAATTACACAGGTAGCTGGTTTAATGTTGAACGAAGTAAAAAAATTATTAGAAGAACAAAAGATTGACCTCGAAACAACAAAGAAAGCTGAAGAGTTATTAGCTAAAGAGGGTTATGATCCAAATTATGGAGCTCGTCCTCTAAGAAGAACCATTGAGAAGTTGATAGAAAATCCCATTTCTGAAAAGATATTAGCTGGTGAATTTAAAGAGGGTGATTGCGTGCTGGTTGCGGTAAAGGACGGAAAAATAATATTTTCTAAAAAGAAGAAATAATCAGATTGAGATAAAGGAGTTAAAATGAGCAAAAAAGAGGAAAAAGCTATTTTCCGTTGTCAGCAATGTGGTTACGAATCTTCTCGTTGGTTAGGACGCTGTCCTGATTGTGATGGATGGAATACTTTAATCGAAGAAGTGATAAGAGAAGAGAAAAAATATTCTCTTCATCCCGAAGGACATTCTATACCTTTACCTATTAGCAAAATAGAGATAGAAGTAAGTAAATCAAGATATAAAGCAGGAATTTCAGAGTTTGATAGAGTGTTAGGTGGGGGGATAGTTCCGGGTTCTCTAATATTAGTCGGAGGAGAACCGGGTATCGGAAAATCTACCCTACTTTTGCAAATAGCCAATTCTTTAAGCAGAAAATACGGAATAATATTGTATGTTTCGGCAGAAGAATCTCTTTATCAGATTAAATTAAGAGCCAGTCGATTAGGCACCCTTGCAGAAAGGCTTTTTTTAGTCTCTGATACTGATATAGAGGAGATAAAAAAACATATAAATGAAATTAACCCCAAAGTAGTAATAATAGATTCCATTCAAACTATTAATGATTATGAGATTAGTTCTTCACCAGGAAGCATTAGTCAAGTAAGAGAATGTACAGCTAAATTAATGCGATTGGCTAAGAGCAAAGAAATTTCTGTCTTTATTATCGGGCACGTAACTAAAGGAGGAATACTGGCTGGACCCAAGGTTCTTGAGCATATAGTGGATACCGTCTTGTATCTGGAAGGTGAACAATACAATATTTATCGAATACTTCGTTCTACCAAGAACAGATTTGGTTCAACTAATGAATTGGGGATATTTAAGATGGGCGAAAAGGGATTGGCAGAAGTATTTAATCCCTCTGAATTGCTTCTTTCGGAAAAACCTTCCCACGTTTCTGGTTCGGTGGTAGCGGCTACTTTTGAAGGTAGTAGGCCCTTGTTAGTGGAAATGCAAGCTTTAGTAAGTTATAGCAATCTGGGTATCCCTCGAAGAATGACTACCGGTGTAGATTATAATCGAGTTTTACTTATTTTAGCGGTTCTCGAAAAAAGAGTAGGATATTCCTTGCACTCCCAAGATGTTCATGTAAATATTGCCGGTGGAATAAAAGTATTAGAGCCCGCTTTAGATTTGGCTATTATTATAGCTATAGCTTCAAGTTTTAAAGATGTGCCGATTGATCATACCACAGTCATATTTGGAGAAGTAGGTTTGGCTGGGGAAGTCAGAATGGTGAATCAAGTAGAAAAAAGGGTTCAAGAAGTGCTCAAAATGGGATTTAAAAGATGTATTATTCCTAAAAGCAATTTAAAAAATTTAAGTAATTTTTCGTTAAGAAAAGATTTGGAAATTATAGGAGTAAAAACAGTACAAGAAGCAATAAATATTGCCCTAAATTAGTTGACCAATTAGGTAAGATTATAAATGCCTAGAGTAGAAATCCTTTCTTCCTCTTTTTGAATTATCTCATCAAAATCTAAATTTAATATATTGCATATTGCAGTGGAGTAAAAAAGACTTGAACCCAATTCTGTTTCGATAATCTCTTTACAATCATCACATAATGATCCTTCTATATGATCATCCATAAATTTATGGATTTCCATTAATTTTGTATTAGAAGGAATGGTTTGTTTTTTTGCTTTAATTCTTATACAACCGCATTGAGTAACCGATTTAGCAATTGCCCGGTTTACTCGGGAATTAGATTCTTGATATTTTGTCATAAGGTCAAGGATACTCCGATGTTGAATTAAAAATTGGTCGACACTTTTTTGAAAAGTAACATTTCCATTTTCTTTATTCATAATTAGTACCCCCGTGAAAACATTTTGCGATTTAGGGAATCACCTAGATAGTGTTTATGGAATTGCCTAGGTTTTCAATTAAAACTTTATTTTATTATACTTACAGGCCAAGCTCTTTGTCAAGAAATATTTGTTTAGTCGATGGTATATAATTAGCGTATAGTGTACAGCGGGTAGCGTATAGACGCGGGGTACAATTGCGGGAGAAAAATATAAATGCTAAAGCTGTGCGAAAACATCTTTGTTCATTACTGAATTTTATTTACTAAATTCCATTCACTATTTACTTAAATATCTAAAATAACCAGAAGATAAAAAGTTAAATTTAGAGAGTTCTTTATTTTGACAGAAATGAATGAGCATGCTATAATTTATTTGGTTTTCAAGCGTATAATTTAAGGGTTTGAAAACCAATATTTATCTAAATTGTTAAATTAGAACTATAAGCAATAAATTAAAAAACTTAAATACTATTTATAAAATGCATTTTGTGTAATATAAAAAGGGGAGGTGATAATTCTACGCTTTTTATAAATAAATAGCGCATAGAAGGAGGAAATAACTATGCCAGCAAAAAGAATTTTAAAAATCCTATTTATTATTGCTGGCGCAGTAATAAGCTACGAGGTATATAATAAATTCTATTTTATTCCTGACTTATATATTCATTATAATATTTTATTTAAGGTCCTAGCAATAGCTGGAGGGGGAATAATTGGTTTTTTATTTTCCCTTTTGTTTAATACAAAAATTCAATCTTTATTTTCAGAAATTATTAGCCATTTACAAAAAATACCCACCCAAAGCTTTACTGCTGCCACAATTGGATTAATTATTGGTCTTGTTATTGCCAATTTATTGGCTTATTCACTCTCGTTTATTCCCATAATTGGTTCCTATCTTCCAATTATACTAAGTGTAATACTGGGAGTTTTAGGAATAAATATTGGAATTAATAAAAAGGATGAAATATTTAATTTTTTTGGATATTTCAAAAATATTAATAAAGTTAGAAAAAGAGAAAACACTAAACACTTTATTCATCCCAAGATCCTAGACACGAGCGTAATTATCGATGGTCGTGTTTTAGATATTTATCAGACCGAATTTTTAGAGGGTGAACTTATAATCCCTCGTTTTGTTTTATCTGAGCTCCAGCATATTGCCGACTCTTCAGATTCTTTAAAAAGGAATCGAGGACGTCGAGGTTTAGACGTCCTCAATAAAATGACTAAAATCAGAAAGAGTAGGATTAAAATTATTGGAAAAGACTACAATGAACCAAAAGAGGTTGATGCTAAGATAGTGCAGCTTGCCAAAGATATTAAAGCAAAAGTAATAACTAATGATTATAATTTGAATAAAGTTGCACAACTTGAAGGTATCCCGGTGTTAAATATCAACGATCTAGCAAATGCTTTAAAAGCGGTTATTTTACCTGGAGAGGAAATAAATACACAAATAATAAAAGAAGGCAAAGAACCAGAACAAGGGATTGCTTATCTTGATGACGGTACCATGATAGTAGTGGAAGATGGATACAAATATATTGGGAAGAAAGTGAGTATTTTAGTTACAAGTATTTTACAAACTCCTGCTGGTAGAATGATATTTGGAAGAGTAAAAAGTGTGATAGACAGAAAATCTAATGAGATTAAAAATGTAGTTAGATTATCTTCGAGAAAATAAAATTCGTATATGGTATATGGTATATCGTATTTCGTATATCATGAGTAAGAGGGAAAAACAGATCGAATACTACGACTAATTTAATTGAAAGACAGGATAACTAATAAACAAAGCGACAATTAACTAAAATAAATTAAGATTTGAAAAGGAATAGAAGATGGCGTTAAAAATATACAATACTTTAACCAGAAAAAAAGAGGAGTTTATTCCTCTTAAAAAGGACGAAGTTACCATATATGTTTGTGGACCTACGGTTTACAATTACATTCATATAGGAAATGCTCGACCTTTTATAATCTTTGAAGTTGTTAGAAGGTTTTTAAAATTTAAGAAGTATAAGGTAAAATACATACAAAATTTAACTGATATAGATGATAAAATGATAAATAAAGCAAAAGAATTAAAGATTACTGTCTCAGAATTAGCCAAAAAATTTATTAAAGAGTTTTTTATTGATGTTGATTCACTTGGTATAGAAAGGGCAGATGTTCATCCTCGAGCAACAGAACATATCAAAGAGATAATAGATCTGGTAAAAGGATTAGAAGAAAAAGGATATGCTTACGAGATAGATGGTGATGTATTTTTCGATGTATCTAAATTTAAAGATTACGGAAAACTTTCCGGTCAAAATATCGAAGAACTAAAATCTGGTGCACGAGTAGAAATAAACGAAAAAAAGAAAGAAGCTATTGATTTTGCCTTATGGAAGAGAGCGAAGGAGGGAGAACCTTCATGGAAAAGCCCCTGGGGAGAAGGAAGGCCCGGCTGGCATATTGAATGTTCGGCTATGTCGATGAAATATTTGGGAAAAAGTTTTGACATACACGCCGGTGGTTCAGATTTGATTTTTCCTCATCATGAAAACGAAATTGCCCAAAGTGAAGCTTGCACCAATCAACAGTTTGTAAAGTATTGGATGCACAATGGTTATCTTTGTTTAAACAATCAGAAAATGTCTAAATCTTTAGGAAATATAATGAAAGTGAGGGATATCAGCCAGAAGTACAAGGGAGAAATAATTCGTTATTTCATCCTTTCAGCTCATTACAGGAACCCCCTTAATTTTAGTGAAGAACAGCTTCAGCAGGCGGAAAGTAGCCTGCAGAGATTAAGTAATACAATTATTAATGTAAAACATTTATTAGAACAGGGTATATTTAGAAAATCAAAAGATAAAGACGATGAGCTTATCTTGGATAAAAGAAGAAATAATGAACAAAAATTTATAGAAGCTATGGATGATGATTTTAATACTCCTGTTGCACTAAGCCGGTTATTTGGTTTTACCAGAGAGGTAAACATCTACCTGAGCTCTCCGAAGCAAAAGAATAAAGAAGTACTAGAGAAAATTCTTAGATTTTACCAGGAATTAGCTGGTAAAATATTGGGAGTTTTAGAAAGTTTCGATCAAACTGAAAGTTTTGAGCAAGAAATTAAGAGATTGATTGACGAGAGAGAAAAGGCGAGAAAAGAGAGGAATTGGATTAAATCAGATCGAATTAGGGATGAATTAAAGGAAAAAGGAATACTTCTCGAAGACACTACTAGTGGAGTAAGGTGGAAGAAAATTAAATAGCGTGGAGCGTATAGCGTAGAGCGGATAGAAAAGCAGTTGTGTATTGCATCATAAGATTTCCAAGGAGGAACAATTAATGAGGCCAAAAGAAGGGGAAAAAGGTTTTATTGATTGCCGGAATTGTAATGATGAAGAGCTTGTTTGTTTGGCCTGTCAGGGAGATTCATTGGCAGAAGAATATCTGATTAATAAGTATAAGAAATTAGTCAAAATAAAAGCTCGCTCATATTTTTTAATCGGTGCCGATACAGAAGATATCATTCAAGAGGGAATGATTGGACTTTATAAAGCTGTAAGAAATTATCAATTTAAGAAGCTTTCCTCTTTTAAGGCATTCGCTGAATTGTGTATTACTAGACAGATTATTACAGCAATAAAAAGTGCTACCCGACAAAAACATATTCCCTTAAATTCATATATTTCTCTTAATAGACCAATTTATAATGAGGATTCTGATAGAACCTTATTGGATATTGTGGATAATATAAGTATAAATGACCCTCAAGACTTATTTTTAAATGGAGAAAAATTAAATAATCTTAAAATGAGAATTAAAAAAATATTATCAGATTTAGAGAGGGATGTATTAGAGTCTTATTTAGATGCTAAATCTTATCAAGAAATTGCAGTTGATTTAGGAAGACATGTAAAGTCAATAGATAATGCTTTACAAAGAATAAAAAGGAAGTTAGAATTAATTACAAAATAATTTTTGAAAATATGTTTTTGAAAATATTGACTTAGTTATAAAAAGTAACTATAATGTGTAAAATTGCCGATGTAGCTCAGTTGGCAGAGCAGCTGATTTGTAATCAGCAGGTCATCCGTTCGAACCGGATCATCGGCTCCAGATAACGTATAATAGATTCGTATCGCGTGAAGAAAATAGAAGCAAGAAACCAGGAGTCATGAACCACAAAATAAATTAGTATCTCCTGGCAAACCGGTTGACTGGTTAATTACTTAATATATAGCAAGATAGCGGTTGCAATAAGTAATTAAATGATTTGAAGATTAAAATATTTATTTCTTGTTTTTCTAGCGAAATATGATATACGATATACTATATACGAAAATAATGGGGAGGTACCAAAGTGGTTAAATGGAGCGGACTGTAGATCCGTTGGCTGAACGCCTTCGAAGGTTCGAATCCTTCCCTCCCCACCACTTTAAAGCATTGTGCCCGCGTAGCTCAGTCGGAAGAGCGCATCCTTGGTAAGGATGAGGTCACCAGTTCAATTCTGGTCGTGGGCTCCAGCTAAGTAAATAGATATAAAAAAAATTGTTTTTTTATTTAAGGAGGAAAAATCAAATGGCAAAAGAAAAATTTGTAAGAAC